>Ga0209777_10000322_pt1 | contig 81305 bp, 83 predicted proteins | sample FrelakmetHBP12HB_FD_187147 | JGI IMG/M metagenome (GOLD analysis project Ga0209777, IMG submission 187147) | Freshwater lake sediment microbial communities from the University of Notre Dame, USA, for methane emissions studies -HBP12 HB (SPAdes)... | ecosystem: Environmental > Aquatic >...
TTGTCGTCCACCTCGTCGGTCGAGCCCTTGTCGTCCACCTCGTCGGTCGAGCCCTGGTCGTCCACCTCGTCGGTCGAGCCCTGGTCGTCCACCTCGTCCGTCGAGCCCTGGTCGTCCGAAAAAAGTACTTTTAAGAAAGAAAGTTCTTATCTTTCCGAGATAACAAGAGCCCATGAAGCAATGATTCCATATTCACCTTCTGAGGATGAAAATGTAAATCTATTAAATTAAATCGACGCTAAATCATTCATGTTCTTCAAAGAACATGAATGCTTCCAATATTAGAGAAAGTTGTTACTTTTTCATAAAGAACCAGATAATGACGAGAATGAGAACAATTAAACTGATAATTACCCAGGGATTTTTTAAGTAATCGGTGAAAGAGGTTGGCTGTTCGGCTGTATACGCTCCTTGGTAACCTTCTGGCATTAAAGGCGGACGGACGTTTGTTACCATTTTCGGACGTTGATTATCTTTGAAATAGGCCATTTTGTACAGTTATGAAATTTTTCTTACAGTTATGAAATTTTTCTTACAGTTATGAAATTTTTCGTACAGTTATGAAATTTTTCTTACAGTTATGAAATTTTTCTTACAGTTATGAAATTTTTCTTACAGTTATGAAACTAGTTGGCTATGGTAGGCTTTATTTTTTAGCTTTACAATAGTTTTCCACCCGAGGCCTGTTTGGATCGTACAGATGGTGACGTTCAGCTCGGTCGAGAAGAGATTGAAAAATATCCTTGAAACGATCGCCGTGTCCAATTTCCGGACAAAGAGTATGCGCCAGTTCGTGTAAAGCCACGTAGGTCAACATGTTGTCATCGTAAGTAACTCCATCGGACTCGGTACAGAGATAGATTTTCTGTTTATTAATCGTGTAGGAAGAGGTGCCTTTCATTAGTTTTACATGATTAAATTCAGGAAATACGGGTAAAAGTTTACTACGAAGGCGATTAACAGTCGGTTCATTTTCCAGAAAGGTTTCATGTTTAGTTCTTAAAAAGAACCAGAAGACGACAATGGCTATTAATAATAGGAAAAGTAAAATTGTACTCATATTTTATTGTGTTAGAATTTACTTGTCTTAGACTTTATGATCCTTAAATCCTTGATACTTGTTGAAAGCCAGAAACTGCAATATAGTATCACAAACATCGTCCTGTTTTTCTAATTTTTGAATGGCATTAATTATGGTGTCGTTCTTGACGTCGGCCAGTAAGCTTATAGTTTTGGTCACAGACCAGCGTTTTAACTGGTGATAACTAAGTGTGTTCTTGCCTAGAAAGTGACGACTTTTCAAACTAGACGGTACCAGTATGACAGACTTTTCGGGCCATTTGATTTGAAAATAGGACCAAACGTGTTGTCCCAGTTTAACAGCTCGACTATTGACTTTCATTTGTTGTTCAATCAAGACGGTTTTAACGTTTGGCATTTCCGAGTCCGCATTCAAGATATCCGTAACACGTGAACAGGATTGTAAGACAGATTGTTTGCTGTTGCTTAATAAATTAACGTGAACAATTGAAAGGATTAAAGGACCGGCTTCGGTGGTTACTCCCAGACAGTAGGCAAAATTCTTTTCACCAATGTCGAAACTTAGTGTTTTCATGTTTACCAAGTTATAGTCTGTTTTCTTATTTGAATAGTGCCACTTCTGTTAAAAAAGTAAATTATAAAGATAAAATGGACTTGTCGAAAGAGTTTTTACGAAATGTGTTGAAAAGTACAAACTTGGAAGAGCGTTACATTCCTATTCTACTCAATAGGATAGATGATTATCAAAAGGCTTTCACTAGTAAAGCCTACGACTCGGTCAACAATTACGAACTGTACGAGATACTTGGTGACGCTACTGCTAATTGGGCCTTGTTATGGTACTTTTATCGTACCTTTCCTCAGCTTCACTGTGCCAATGGCGTTAAAACCTATGCGCGCCTTAAAATTAATTATTCAGACACTGAGTCTTTTAGTCGAATTGCCGACTCTTTAGGCTTTTGGCCGTATATAAAGGCCAATGATGATGAAAAGCTGGCGAGCAAACCTAAATTATTAGAAGACGTTTTTGAGTCCTTTATCGGCGCCACTTCAGTCTTTCTCGATGATCATTTCGGTTATCCAGGCGTTGGCGCCCAAATAGTCTATAATATAATTGCCAGTTTGTACGATAAGATTGACATCTCACTAAAGGACGAGGACTTGTATGATGCCAAGACGCGTTTGAAAGAGATTTTCGACAAGGCTTCGGTTAAGGAACAATGGGGCAGTATTAAATATCAGCACATTGACGGACGAACCGATCTGTATTTTGTAAAAAATGCCATTTTTACAAAAATCTCAACAGGCTATGGTAATACTAAAGTCTCGCAGGAGAAGGAGGCTGCTAAGCAGGCGATTGCCTATTTAGCCCAACGTGGAATCGACACCAAGAAGAAGGTTCGCCTCTTGTGCGAACCTTAATTGGGAAAGGCGAATATCATCACCATGGCGCCGACAATGGTACCGATCAGTAGAATCCAAAACCAGGTAGCCGTTCGTACGTACAACAGCCCAATAACCACCATAATGACAATAAACATGACAATGGCAAAGAATTTACAAGACGACAGGCTTTGTCCTAAAAATGTTGTCGGAATATCGTATCCTTCAACGACGTCGACACCTAAACGGGCCGAGTCCAATACATCCCAATCTTGTCTGTCATTAGCAGCCATGGAGTAAATTTCCTCTACACTAACCATTTTTATTTAGTCACTAGATTTTATTTGGCTCGAATAAGCTGAATTACATTTTTCTGACAGTGGGACATCTTTGGAAAAATGTAATTGAATAGTTAAAAATGATAATTAACAATGAAGTGGTTGACGTCTACTTGCTGGATAATGTTCAATCCATTGTCAATAGGATAGCTGGAAAGTACGGTACTTTGCCCAAGTATTTGGAATTTACTCCTTTACTGGATTTGAACAGTGATGTCAATTACACCGCCGTCAATCTGTTAGATTCAGTTCAAAATCTGACAGACTATCAATACCCTGACCTGCCCGATGAGTATTATTCAAAAGTGCCTCGTTCCAAGCTGGAGGCTTTCTTTGTTGCCACACACCAGGGTCTAGCGGAAGCATCATCCATGGCTGACAGTTTCGTCTTCTCCGTGCTATTGCAGACAATGAGTAATCTGACGAGTAATACAGCTTCTAATCTATGGAACGGCCGAAAGATTTTGTTGGACGAGTTTGCCCGTGAAAGGGCTGAACTGGAGAAAGCTAATCAGCAATACCTGGTAATGGCCCGAGAGTTTGAAAACGTTCCACCAGTGGAGTACACGCCTTTCCAAGCCATTAAATCACAATTCACCATTGATTTTGGTTCAACTAATGAGACACTGGAAGAGATATTCAATTCAATCCGGTTAACAAAGAATGTCCCGTACGCCAACATGAACAGCTTTTATAAAGTGTTTTACAACTTTCATCCCATGCCAGATTGGTTGGACATTGAAACGCGCGACATAATCTTCCTTCAAGTCAATGGTGAAAAGGATGATCTGATCAAGGAGTCGAAAAATCTCTATAAAAAGTATTCAACAGCGGCTTTTGCCTTGATCGGACAGCGCTTATATGCCACCATGAATTTGAACATTGGCCCAAAAAATCTCAAACAGGATGATTACATTCAACGAGTTACCTCTGTGTTTTCCTCGTCTTTGACCCCATTGAGCTTTGATCAAAAGATGGTCATTGGCTATTTCAATTATCCGTATCAGACCTTGTCGATTCCTGTGTGGAGCGAACTGGTTATGAATAATGCAATGTTTAATAACGTGGTAGCCATTAATGAATCTATTAGAGCTTCAAAGATGAAACAGAGCGCCTATATGCATTTCATTAAATCTCAATTCCCCTACGACATTGTATCGATTCAAACGTATGAAATTAATAAGCCAAACATGTACGGGACAATGCGAGAAGGGGACAAGTATACCAGAGCCCGTCTGAGAACGAGAAATAATAAAGATATTGTCAAATATCAGGAGATTCTAGGCCGTCTGTTCACCTTGTACAATAATGAAAAGGAGGCAGTTTTGGACTTTTACCTACAGTATGTGGACTTGCCCGACGAGAATATGGCAATCGAACCGGTCAATGACGATTCGGAAGACTCGCTTCGGCGACAAGCACCCGATCTATTTTTGCCCAACTATTCGCGCAAATGTGCCCATCGTCCGACCATTATTCGTTCCCAGGAAGAGGCTCAAGGTGCCGATACGTTAAAATTCCCACAATTCAACGAAGGTCCGGAACGCCTCTACTACTGTAATCATGCGACCCATCCGTATCCTGGATTGCGAGAAAACCCTCTGTCCAACAAGACCCGCTATCCTTTCATCCCTTGTTGCTATTCCGTTGATCAAGTCTCAAAACCGAATAGTAAATTAAATCGCTACCTGGAACAGAGGTCTAGAAGGAATAAGGGGGAAAGTGCCATTGTTGGAAAGTACTTGCAATCAGGCGAGACAGGTCCTTTGAAGCCTAATATTGAACAGTTTCTCACTCTTTTAGAACCGAATAAAATGAACTCCTTTCTACGAATGGGTATTCGACGAGGCCCGTTTACTTTTCTAGAAACGGTACTGACAGGTTTGAAAAGTACTTTATCCGAGGTACAGGCGCACGAAATGCTTAAGAGGGAAGAGGCGGTCATGTCCGCTAAACAGGAACTGTACGATGAAAGCAATGCCGACATAATGAATAAACTCAGCCAGGGTCCCTTAATTCCAACCCTATTTGTTCACACCCTGGAAGAGATCTTTAATTGTGATATATTTATTTTCAGCGATCAGTGTGTTGACGGTGACGGGTGTTTGGTTATTCCTCGACATGTTCACATGTACTTGAAGAATCAGCCGCGACGGCCGGTCGTCCTCGTTTACTATACCAAAGAGGAAAAGGGGTCGCACTGTGAACTAATTATTAGAAGGTCGAATGATGTCGATCAACCCATTGAGGACACCACATCTTTCAATCCTCAAGAGGCTTTCATTACCAATTTGTGGCTGGCTTTTCAAAAGCTGAATCGGACATTTGTTCTGGACTTGTTACTCGTGCCGGCCGATTTAAAACGTGTTCAAGTTGACGCCCAAATACTGGACTTGTACGGCAAATGTCGCGTTATTAATATTAAAAATCAGATTGAAAGTCTATCAATTATCACCGATCCATTGCCGCCTTTTGCTGCTAAACAGGCCAAAGTCCTTTATCGAGCCGAATTGGCAAGTATTCGCTATGTAGCCAAGTACCTGGGCGCCAGACTTTTGCTTCAAAGGGTAAACGAACAGGGACGAGTCCGCGAGGTTGACGGAATTGTCGATTCTGGTTTGAAAATAACATTCCTGTCTAACGACGTGGGACGTTTACACCATGTTCCTGTTGGCACCTCGCTTCGTTTCGAAACCTTGCGTGATCAAGCCAACACGGTGACCGAGTTCGGTCGAAAGAAACGTATTGCCCACATTCTGTACGAATACGCCAAACACGTATTTTCTCGATACCTGGTCGAAATCGAGGCCTCTCGACCACTCAACGACGATGACCAAGCCCTGTCCGACTTTGCCGAGCGCATAGTCATCAAGACAGGCCATACGTACACTATCCCGGCCAATTCTTTAATAACTGAAAATAATTCATTCGTCGAGAATGGTCTTTTAGTGGCACCTAGTGAAGAAGTGGCTAAGCGCCTCCTCTACATGCTAAAACTATACCAGAAAAGCCATTTTGATGAATTAATAGCGTACTATCAACAGGATCACATACGGGGCTTCTACGTTGATGCCGGAGATTTCCAGTACCAGTCTAACCAGATGGTTTACGACAGTGTCGACTCTCTGCGCGACATGATAAGTAAGCAGGAAATTAGTAATCGTCTCACCAAGTACATTAAGCCAGACAGTGAAACGCCTTACTTTTTCCACAATGAGTATCTGGCTAATACAATCTATTTAGCGGAAAATGCCGATTCGCTCACCAAGGCCGTGGCCATGATACAATTCTGGAATATGAATAACTACAATATCGGGCGCGACGCCTTATACACGGATGACGACACATTAGACCGACTAGCCGTGTACAGCTATCGCAATGAACAAGATATTGAAAAGATCAGTCCGGTCGGAGAAAGGACGGTGCGTGGCGCCGTTATCGCTTACAAACTTGACGGAAAAGCACGCTATACAGCCCTGATGGAAATATAAATAGCACAATGAACTATTTATATTTAAATGTACTTGGTGACGAATTGACGCATGTCCGCGACACTTCTATTTCCGTTGTATGGGATTCTTCGTCCGTTGACGTACAACAAGTAACTGGGGACACCTGATAGATTTGGATAAATGCTATTAATAATACTCTCAATATCCTTTTCACTTTGCCGCTCTCCGTCCATTTGAATAGTCATACATTGAATAAGACCTTCATTGGCCAGTTGTTGAAAAGCCGGTTTAGCTGAACGGCAAGCGCCACAGTACGAACCCTGAATCATAACGAAAACGGGCTTGTTGCCGAACGGACCGATTAAATCGCCTCGATCGTTAAAATCAGTTCTTTCTAGATACGCTACTGGAGTGACAAAGTCGGCCATTTTAAATGGACAGGAAAATTCGCCGCGACACGGATTATTAAATACCTCCTCATTTTACAAAACACCAATACCTAGGTTGTAAGCATTGGCGGAGGCGCACGGAGTCGCATCCGAGAAGGATCCTGCCGGCGCACTGTATGGAGTGACACTTGGACATCCAGTACAAGAGGGGGCCATTGCCTGGCTACTGTAGTCTCCACACGAGGGAGCGCCGTAAACGCCTTGAATGAACGTGCTGGGATTGCTCAAGTACAGCAATTGAGCATTGGACATGCTGTTGGACGAGCATGAAGAACCGTAATTTTGGGCATAGCCTTGGACTTTGTCAAGTGTTGATTCGACCAACATGGGAACGGAGGAATAGCGACAGCCAGGGTCTGATCCGGCCGCCCAAGAATTGCCATTGTAGGCCAGATCATAGGGCATCTGCTGTACACCGTCCCCTTTCCAGCCTAAATTATAATTAGCAGCCGTATTGCACAGGCATTTCGGCGCATAGTTGCTAACATCACCTTGACGGTAGACGTAATAAGTCGGCTTCATGACTTTGGTCGCCGCGCCTGAACAGCCACAATATCCCTCCTTCACTTGAAACCAATTACCGCCCAATAAAGCCGCAACGAATAATAATAGAATGAACATTACACTTTTACCCATTTTATCTGAGTGATATAAATTTATTAGCATGTTGAGGTATTTGATTTTTCCCCTTCTCCAAATACAGTGAAAAAATAAAGATGAACACTAGTAAACCCTTTGAATTGTTAAAAGAGTACTATGAACAGACTCACCTGGTCAGCCATCAAATTGACTCTTACAACTACTTTATCAGCCACGGCATGCAGGCCATTGTCGATCGCGAAGCCGATATCCCCGTCTATGCCGGCGCTGCCGACAAGGCGACCATGCTAATCAAATTCGGCAAAGTTCACGTTGAAAAGCCAAAATTTATTCATCCTAATCGAACAGTAATTCCTTTGTTTCCCAATGAGGCCAGACAAAGGAATATTAGCTACGAAGGCACTATATACGCTTCTCTTAAGATTATCAATTTGGAAACTAGACATGCCAGTGTCCACGAACAAATACCTCTGGGCAAGATTCCTGTCATGCTTCATTCCAATATCTGCAACCTCAACCGGGTTAACGGGGTTGAAAACTATGAGTGCTCCAAAGACCACGGTGGTTATTTCATCATTAAAGGCAAGGAAAGAGTCCTGGTCGGACAATTGAGACGAGCCTACAATCGAGTGTACGTTGAGGCGGTAAATGATGACAAGTACAACTTCATGGCCGAGATTAGAAGTTGCAACCCCCAAGGCATGTCTATTCTCATTCAATTGAAAATTATTAGTGCCACGTCGGAAATGTACTTTTCCCTGCCCTATATTAAATCACTCCTTCCCGCTGGCATGGTTTTCAAAGTGTTGGGAATAAGCACACAGGACATGATAAGTTACTGCCGCATTAAACCATGTGTCCATCGGGGAAAAATCATTAGTACTCTGATTCAACAGTACGATCAGATTGAAAACATTACCGACGCTATAGACTTTATCGCCGCCGAGTTGAACGATGAAAAGAAGGACGCCACCTACGTACAAACCATTCTCACCAAAGAGTTATTTTATCATCTGGGCAACCTTACGCCTGTAAAAGCTGGTAAGAATCTGGGCTACATGATTAAAAAGCTGGTCGACACCGTCTATAATGGCCGAGCTCTCGACGATAAAGACAACCTGGCCAATAAACGGTTAGACGGTGTCAATTCTTTAATCTCTTTCGTCTTTCAAGGCCTGTTTAAACAATTCATCAAAACAGTCACTAATCAGATGAAAGGCAAGAAGAATCCGGACCCGATCACTGTTCTCAAATCGGTAAACAACATTACGTACGGTCTCAATATGGTCTTTCTTTCGGGACAGTGGAACACGCAAAAGAGTTCATCCTTTACCAGGCTGGCCGTCTCTCAAGTGCTAGCCTCCCAAAATTTCAACTACGGATCAAAGCTATCACATTTGCGAAGAATCGAGTCCAATGTGGGAAAGAAAGGCAAGAATCCCAATGCTCGCCAACTACACTCGTCCCACTTTTCTTTCATTTGTCCTTATGAAACACCCGAAGGTGACACCGTAGGTATCGTTTGCAATCTGGCTCTTTCGGCCACCATCACATGCGAATCATCACCAGATGAACTCTATCTGGTAATTAGTCACTTTAACAACTTTCAAGAAGCCGATAACGGTCCTGTCCTAATTCTTATTAATGGCGCCATTGTCGGCACCGCCAAGGACGGACTCTCATTCACCCAGGAGTTTTTAGACTATCGAGAATCAGACATGATTGACAAGCAAGTATCCATCGTTTGGATAAAAAGTGAGAATGAAATTCATCTGCATTGTGATGATGGCCGCCTGATTCGTCCCCTGTTTTCCGTCAATGCAGCCAATAAAGCCAAATATCAAACGATAGACCAAACATGGGACCAGCACGTCAGTGCTGGCAATATTGTCTTTCGCGAAGTATGGGAGTTGGAATACGCTGTCGTGGCCATGTCAGAGTCAGATTTAACCAAGCATAAATGTGACTATTTAGAGATCTATCCAGCCGGGACCATGATGGCCGTCATGGCATCAGTTATACCTTTGTCCAATCATTCACAGTCGCCGAGAAATGCCTACCAAGCATCCATGGGTAAACAGGCCATCGGTATTCCTAGTGAGGCTTTCCAACACCGGTACGACACGACATTGAACGTGCTGAATATACCACAACAGCCCCTGGCACGAAATGAATTAATTCCCGTCTTACACTTTAATGAAATGTCTCACGGCGCTAATCCTGTCGTGGCCATAATGACCTACATGGGATTTAATCAAGAAGATTCTATAATTTTGAACAAGAGCAGTATTGACAGAGGCCTGTTTACGGTAACCACGTACAAGACCATTGTCGAAGAGGAGAAGAAGCGGGGCTCTTCCGACTTTGAAACCATCTGCCTGCCCAAGATTGAATATCGCAATCGAAACTTTGACTACTCGCTCTTGAACGAACAGGGTCTCGTGTGGAAAAAGAGCACATACCTGACCAAGAACACGGTCATCATCGGTAAGACGACAAATAAAATGGTTAAAAATGAACAAGGCGTCAGGGTTTTGAAGACGAGAGATGCCAGTATCGTTATTAAACAGGGCGAAGAGTGCTATTTAGATTCCGTCTTAGACACGATGAACAATGAAGGCGTTCGAGTTGTTAAAGTCCGCGTTCGCATTCCCAAAATACCAGAAATTGGCGACAAATTCGCCTCGTCCACAGCACAGAAAGGGACGTGTGGCATGATATACGGACAGCACGACATGCCATACGATAAAAACGGCATCTGCCCCGACCTTATCATTAATCCACACGCTATTCCCAGTCGAATGACGATTAACATGTTAATTGAAATGTGTTTCAATCTAGTCGGATGTAAACTGGGATTACACTTGGACGTAACTTCTTTTAAACACGAAAACATTGAAAAGGAGTTGTCCGAGTGGGCTGAACGAGCCAGCCTCTCAGAGTACACGACCACCTTATATTCAGCCTTTACCGGTGAAAAATTCCCCAATAAAATATTCATGGCACCGTGCTTCTATCAAAGATTGAAGCACATGGTGGTCGACAAGATACATGCCCGTGTTTCCGGACCTCTGGACACGTTAACCCATCAACCCGTTGCCGGACGAACACGCGATGGAGGTTTACGATTCGGCGAGATGGAAAAAGACTGTATGTTAAGTCACGGATCGACGCGTATCCTCAAAGAGTGTCTTTTCGACAAAAGCGACAAGTATACGGTTCCTGTATGCTCATCTTGTGGCACGGTACCGAATAAACGCAACTATTGCGATATTTGTCAAGATGACAATATTGAAACAAAGAATATGCCCTATGCCACCAAACTCTTTTATCAGGAACTGACCGGAATGGGCATTAAACTATCCATCAAGTAAACTTGGCAAGACATGGCAAAAGTACCCTTACGACACGGCTTTCATCATCTAAATAGATGATAAAACACTATGTGCCTGGGAAGACGAGTGAACCGGATCAATCCTGATTAAAAAATGAAATAGCTTAGAAAATGAAAAGGCTTCATAATAAAAATGACAGCCAAGGATATGGAAATCAATAGTTTCTTAAGAGAATTCAAGTCATCAAATGATCCAACTCATACTCATGTTTCAATGGGAGCTCCTGCGGGAATATACTCCATAGGCTCAAAGATTGTAGACTTTTGGGCTCTTTATTTACAAGCTGTCAAAAATGAACAACCCTTATATTTGGCAGAGAATCCCGGAAAAGAAACCCCTATCCTGGTCGACATTGATTTACGTGTCAAATTATCAAATGTGAATCGGGTCGATTCCGCGGCTAATATTTACACGGATGAACAAGTGAAACGAGTAATTCAAGCTTATCAAAATGCCATTACTGAAGTGGTTGCCGATCCGAGAGAGGAATCTTACACTTGTGTCTTGTTTGAAAAGCCATCAACCATCATTGAAGAGATTAACGGAGAAAAGTACGTTAAAAACGGATTTCACCTACACTTTCCTAAAATATTCTTGGATAGAAAGGTTCAAGAAGTGTATCTCATCCCTATCGTGAAAAAGGCCATTCCTAACCTGTTTGATAATTTAGGCGTTAAAGACTTTATCGATGTAAACTCTACAGTGGTTCACTGGCTCATGTACGGATCGAAGAAACAGGGAGGCCAACCGTATCAGGCCACCAGGTGTTTCCTTAAAAATGCAGTTGAAACCTCTTTTCAATCAGGCTTGGGCGATTATGTCTGCAATTGCTACCCGGGCGATACAAATTGTCAAGTGCGTGAAGATAATGTAATGGACATGCTGCCTCGTATCTTATCCATTAGCCTGTACGACCGAGCCCCTCTGTATTATTTCAAACCCAAGCCCAGTGTAATAACTCCTCTCTTTGAAGAGTTTAATAAGATTAAAAGGAGGAGAAAAGAGTACGACCAGCTGTCCGTGGATGAAGCACTGAATGAAGCTTGCAACTATCTCAATATTATGAGCGATAGTCGAGCCGATGATCGAGCCACCTGGCTTCGAGTCGGCTTTTGCATTTGGAACATTACGGAAGGCGACGATGATGGATTAACAGCCTGGCTAGAGTTTTCAGAAAGGAGTGACAAGTTTGATGAAAGTGAATGTCTCTCGCTATGGCAAAAGATGCGCGTCAACAAGTTCACTATTGGCACATTAAAATACTACGCCAAACAAGACAATCCTGATGAATACGAGAAGGTTATCAACGCCAAGACGCGTAATCTAGTCGTGGAAGCCGTTAACGGCAGTCACAATGATCTCGCCAAAATCATGTACAATGAGTACAATAATGAATTTGTATGCACTTCAATTGCTAATAAAGAGTGGTATCAATTCAAAGATCACATCTGGAAGAATCTGGAACGTGGGCACACTCTTCGAGAAAGGATATCGTCCCGCGACGGTATCATTATAAAACAAATGACCAGTAAGAAGCGTGAACTGTACTCGTCCATTGAAGAGACCCAGGACCCTTCGGAGAAGAAGGACCTGCAAAACATGTTGTCACGTATCAGCAAATTAATTATCAAATGTAAGGATACCCCGTTCAAGAATCATGTCATGGTTGAATCGCAAGAAGTATTTTATAATCCGAAATTCTACAATTTATTAAATAAAGACAGGTATTTGATAGCTTTTAAGAATGGTGTTTACGATTTTGAAAATAATGTCTTTCGCGACGGCAACCCGGAAGATTATCTCTCAGTAAATGTTCCCATTGATTATATAGACTACGGTACGGTAGACCATCCAGCTGTAATGGAAGTGGATCTATTCTTTCAAAAAGTGTTCCCTGACAGTGAAGTGAGAGAGTACTTTCTTTATCAAGCATGTCAGGTCTTTGTCGGCGGCAATGCCGATAAGGTCATGCTGTTCTGGACGGGCGAAGGCAATAATGGAAAAACCGTCACTCAAACCCTTTTTGAAAAGATGCTCGGCTGCTTGGCCATTAAATTCAATACCACATTAATAACAGGGAAGAAGACGCAGACCGGCTCGGCTAATCCGGAAATGGCCCGTTCAGGGGATGGAGTACGCTGGGCCGTCATGGAGGAACCTAATCCCGATGAAACTATAAGTTCAGGTATCCTCAAAGGCCTGACTGGCAATGACTCTTTCTGGGCTAGAGATCTGTTTCAAAAGGGGAAAGAGGCCAGGGAAATTAATCCTCTATTTAAACTACACATGATCTGCAATAAATTGCCGGCTATTCGAGACGCCGATAAGGCCACGTGGAATCGTATTCGAGTTATTCCTTTTGAAAGTACCTTTCTATCCGAGAATGAATGTCCTTCAGAGTTGGAAGAGCAGATTAAACAGAAAAAGTTTCCAGTGGACAAGAACTTTATCGACAAGATTCCTAGCATGGTTGAACCCCTGGCCTGGTATTTAATTCAAAAATGGAAATCTATCAGCAGTATAGACTTTATTGTCCCTGATAAGGTTACCGCGGCCACGGACATCTACCGACAGTCCAATGATCTCTTGCGGCAATTTGAACGACAATGCGTCTTTGAATTGGAAGGAAGTAATCTATCCTTGACCACCCTATACTATCACTTCAAGGACTGGTACAAAGAAGAGTGTCCCAACAGCAATATTCCTAATAGGAGCTGTATTCGTCAGTACTATACGAAACTCTGGGGTGAACCTATCAACGGCCGATATTGGATTAATAAAAGCATTAAACTAGACGAGTCAGATTCCTTATTTGACGAGATTACTCGGAAGAAAGGCAATCCCATGATGTAAGGACATAATTTGAACAAACTTTAAAGTACTGTAAATATAAGATTGAAAAGCCAAATGGAAGCCCAGAAAAAGATTACAAAATTTCAAACGACAAAAAGAGCCATTGTCGACTCGGAAACGAAATCTATCATTCAGTGTCTGACTGCTTCTGTCAAAGTCAACAAGGACCGCACTTATCATTGTTGGTGGTGCACGCTATCAATTGATGAAAGTCCCGTGGGATGTCCGTTCAAACGACAAGCGAACGCCTTGTACGCGACTGATGGGATTTTCTGTTCCTTTAATTGTGTCAAAGCCTACATTCTGGATAATGTCGTCAAGGACAGTAAATTTAAAGACTCGGCCCGCTTACTCTCCCTAATGGCCATGGAGAACCAATCAATAGAAAAACCAGTCAACATTGTACCTTCTATTCATTGGCGTTTTCTAATTCAGTACGGAGGACATTTAACGCCCGATCAGTACCGGCAAATGCAAAATCGCGTCACCTACATTGAAAAAGGCATTATTCACATGCATCCCATCGTCACCCTTTTTGAGGAAGTTGAAACATTCTAAGCCTTTTTCCAAGTTGAAACCCTTTAGCTTTTACCGATTTGAATTATGTCTAGTAATTCAAATCATTAAAATGACGAAAGTTCTTTTCATTGGCGATGTTCACATTAAATTTAACAATCTGGCTGACATAGCCGTCCTGGAAGATGTAATCTCTCGTCAAGTGTGTGATTTAATCGTCGTGGCCGGTGATGTACTCGACTCGTTTGAAAGATTAAATACACAATTGTTGAATATTGCGTATGCGTTCATTGCCACGTGTCGTCGTATTGCTCCCGTGTACCTGCTGGTCGGTAATCACGATTACATTAACAATCAGCAATTTCTATCCCAACATCACTGGATGAATGGTCTGAAAGAGTGGACTGATGTCACGGTGATTGATAGACCTGTCCTGTCATCTGATCTAAACTTCCTCTTTATGCCATACGTTCCACCCGGGAGATTTCACGAGGCTCTCAGCACCATAAAAGACTTTGATAATCTTAAAAGCCTGTCGTGCATTTTCGCCCATCAAGAAATGAGAAATTGTAAAATGGGTTGTATTACATCTCAAGTAGGCGACGAATGGCCATTAGACTATCCATTGATAATTTCAGGCCATATCCATGAAAGACAGAGTCCACAGCCCAACATACTTTATCCCGGTTCGGTTATTAGTCACTCTTTTGCTCACGATAATCAAGGCCTGTCACTTTTTATCTTTGATGAAGGAGGTCTGGTTGAGAAGCGCATTCAGCTGGGCCTGGTGCGTAAACAGATTATCAGAACGGATGTTAAAAGCCTGTCTTCATGCGATCGACATACGGTCCAGAAAAACATTAAATTCTCGGTAAAGGACTCGCTGGCTAATATAGTGGCTTTTAAGAAATCTATACAGTACAAAAGCCTGCTAGAGACAGGAGCACATGTGGTTTTTCAGCCGGTGACGGCTCTGCCAATAAAGGAAAGCCATGATCAGAGCTTTCAGAGCTTTCAGAGCTTTCAGTCCATTCTCAGTGGACTTGTTAAAAAAGAGTCCGATGTCGAACTGGAAAAGGACCTGCTCTTTGTTTTAGCCTAAAATATATAATCTTATCATTTATTTAAATATTAGTTTGACCTTTTCAAAATGGTATCTATAATATTTCTTGTAATGGGCTTTATGAATATTGCCCTATTGAGCCGTCTGTATTGGACTTTTATTCAAACACATGTCTACGGAGCCCTGTTTATGCATAATATTTTCAAAAGTTGGAAATACGTAGTGGCTACTTATACCCTCTTCTTTATCGTGTACTTGCGACAAAAGTTTAACAAGTCCGTCGTGTATTTAGACGATGGACAAGTCATGCTCCATCACATTATTAACGGGCGAGAAGTCAAGTTGGTGTTGAAAAAGAGTGAATTCCATATAGACTCCGTGGTCGATGAAGACATTGACAACTGCTACTTGGATGAGATTATTCCTTTCTTCCGCTACGAGACGGTAAAATTTCACCCATCGTTTATTAATGTCAACAAGAGACTTTACATACATTTCAATGACGAAACGGTGCAAATTGTACCGCCTGAAAGCCAACATGATGATTAGAACACTCTAGTATTTTCCATCTAATGTTTCAAAAGGAGATCCTTTTGAAAAACAGTACATTGGCGTTCCAGGGTTAGACGAGGCACACATGTACGCTTTGGTAACAGCCGACCTCGTTCAATAAGGCTCTTGGACACTTGATCGTGGTCTCGTCTCGATAGCGTGCCAGTACGTCGCGAGCTTCCTCCTTTGAAATGTAATAAGTGTAAATATCTCCCAGATGATCAATCTGATTCATTTCGGCAATATTGGCGCCGGTGTACACCTGGTGCTTTCCTTTACTGAACGACAACAATACCAGACGAGGGACTTTACTCTGTTTAATCACTGATAATATACGTTCGTAACGATCCTTCTCACTTTGACCACTGGGCCTGGTTTCAATAATGTAACCGTCAACTGTGTCGTCCCTGTCAAGGAGCAAGTACAGTTTAATGGTCGATACAATATCTGTCATAATATCGGCTGGACCACTAAAATCCTTATTTTCAAAGTAGCCGAATAGGATTCTTCTAAAATCCTCGTCAAGACAGGTATTATGGCAAAGACGGTGATACTTGTATTTAATTCGTTCCGTAAACTGGTCAGTGCTGATTAAATCGTATGCATTGGGCTCGAGCGACTCTCGATCGCGCGTCAGACGACCAATATGTTTGATTGCGAATCCGGGGAGAAAGGCCGACACATAGCCTGCCTGTGCAAATCTAAGGGCGAAACAGAATTCAAAACACGGCTGATCTATAAAGTTTAATCTTTTGAAAATATCCATTCGAATCATACTGGGAGAAAGGGTGAAATGTGGATAATAGTTGCAGTTGACACAATCACCGTGTTCACGTTTAAATTCCTCCTTTAAATCATCGGTCGGACAGTATTGATGAATATAGTAGAAGACGTCCTGTCCCGTCTTCTTAAGAATGCCTCCTTTAATGTCATCGTCCAGGGTCTCGGCATAATTGTGATTAAAAACAACTTGTCCTATGGAAGCGTCGTTCTCCATGATGTGAATCATGTCGGCCAAGTATTCACGTCGGTCCACCATGAGACGATCATCTTCCCAATGAACTAAATACGGTGTTTTCACCATTGACGTGATTAATTGCATACTTTTCGGATGCCCTTTATCCTCCTTATTTTTGAATACGAATTGAAAGAATGGATAGAGCTGTTTCATCTCGGCCCGATCTTCTTCTGAAGACTGATCATCGACGAGAATCCAATGACTGATCAGATCCAGGTCCAGACAGTTGTGCAGTATACTGTTCATGGTCTTTTTAAACAGGGAGAGACGACGACATGTGGTAATGGAAAAGGTAATGAAAGGGATAGGTGTGGGTTTCATCCTGGGAAAAATGTATGGCAGATTGTACATGTCCATTTCAAGTTGTCTCAGTACCAACTTCTTATTGTACTGAACTCTTTTCATTACCGACTCGTCACTGTTGCCTCGTTCCAACTCGTTAAAGCCACGCAGACTCTCTTCATTGGCACTGGTCCAAAAATTACAAATAGCCACTAATTCCTTTACCGTGTTAGAGCGTGGCATAAACTTGGCAAAGTACCGACCCATGTGCGCTCCTAGAAAGAAGAGGCGATTATCAACACACATTCTCAGACTTGTTTCAATATTCATTTTTACCCTTGTGGTTTTTCGGGTTTAGACCGTTTCCTTTGGCGGATTACAAGAACATAAACGTCCTAAAATAAGAGATACAGAATTAAAATGGAAATTGAACATTTCTACCCAAAGTATCCTAATATTTTCAACGTGGAAAACCCGTTGTTGAACCCGTACGAACAGGACTTTAATGATGTCATTGTGAAGAAGAGGGAGTTTGAAGAGTTGCGTCTGAAAAGGAGCGAACCGGCACCGGGAACTCCCGGTCTCTACTACAATCATCAAAAGATCATTTCACGTTTCATGGACGCCATGACGCCCTATTCGGAAATTCTGATTTTTCACGACATGGGCACGGGCAAGACTTGCACGGCCATCGCCGTCATTGAACAGCTGAGACAGTCGAATGAACGGCCGAACGGCACTGAGCTGGCCAATATCAAAGGTGCCATAATACTGGCCAAAGGATCGGGCCTTTTAAAGAATTTTGCCCAAGAGCTGCTTTTCACGTGCACCGACGGCCGTTACATACCCGAAGACTATGACAAACTGACGGACATGGAAAGGGTTCGTCGGACGCGTCGCATAGTTGGCAAGTTTTACACTTTTTATACCTTTGAAATATTTGCGAAAATGGTGAGTAAACTGTCAAACGCTGACATTATTAAACGATTTTCCAATCATGTCTTTGTCGTGGACGAAGTGCATCATATGCGTCAAAAGAGGGAGGAAAGAGCCGATCCTAACAATTCTGTCAAACAGTTCTTCAAACGGGTCGACCCGCTTGAAGTTTATAAACAGTTTCATCGTGTCTTTCATTTGGTCATCGGTTGCCGGATCATGTTAATGTCCGGCACGGTTATGGCCGACGATCCGTCTGAGATTGCCAGTGTTATGAATTTAATCTTGCCCCTGTCAATGCAGATGCCCGTTGAAAGAGAATTTACAGATGCATTCTTCAATGAGGACGCAACGGTCAAGCCGAGTGCGATACCAGAAATGTCACGTTACTTCAAAGGAAGAGTCTCGTATCTGAAAAGTTCTTACAGTGAAGTTCAAAAGGTCTTTATCGGCGTTAAAAACTATGCCGGCCTCCGCTATTTCATTATCAACCCACTTGAGATGAGTTCTTTTCAAGCCAAGTGGTATGTAAAAGCCCTAGCCAAAGATAGAAATGAAAGGAATATTTTTAGTAATGCTCGGCAAGCAGCCCTCTTTGTCTTTCCAGACGGCACTTATGGGAGCGATGGCTTTACCCAGACCAGGTACATAGTCAAACGGAACAGAAATAAACAACCAAATACAACACAATTCTCTCTGGGAACAGACCTGTTGGCCGAGTTTGACCAGATGGACACGTCGTCTAAACTGGCCAAGCTGGCTAAATTCAGTTGCAAGTTTGCCGACACGATACGACACTTGTTGACGCGGAAAGGCAACTCCTTCGTGTACTGCGAGTACGTTAACGGCAGTGGCGCCATTCTCTTTTCCAAAGTGCTCGAACTGTTTGGCTTTTCCGCGGCCACGGGCGAGGAAAAGACACCCGGGAACCGTTACGCCCTGCTAACCATTGCTACCGCTACGCAAGTGAAAATATCTCGCCTAATCAATCGTTTCAATCAAGGGGATAATGCGTCCGGTGACTTTATTTCAGTAATCATTGGAAGTAAAATAGTCAGCGAGGGTTTTACTTTTAAGAATATTGTTCAAGAGTTCATCCTGACTCCCTTTTGGAACTACTCGGAAACGAGTCAGGTAATTGCACGTGGATGGCGAATCGGATCACACAATGCTTTACTGAAACAGGGTCGACCCGTGCAAGTTGACATATTTCAACAAGTGGCCGTTTTGCCCAACGGACCTGATACCGACTCGATTGATCTGGTAATGTACCAAACATCGGAGAGAAAGGACGTCGCCATGAGACAGATTGAACACGTAATTAAACTTAGTTCTTTCGACTGTCCACTCAACTATGAGAGAAATTACATAGTCGGCTATGACAATCAGAGAGAATGCGACTATAAAGATTGTGCTTATCAGTGTCTCAGTCCGACACAGGATACACCCCTCGACCAGATTACGTACGACTTGTACTATAATCGTCAAACAAAAGTAAAGTCCGTCTTGTCCAATTACTTTAGAAAGAATACCGTCGTCTCCTTTCAGGAGCTGGTCCGCCTATTCCCAGGTCTGGACTATTTCGAAATTGTTGCTTCTATTAAGGCTCTGGTGGATTCTAATTATCAGTTTGTTGACCGGTTCGGCTTTCCCTCCTTTGTCCGAACACAAAACGATAAGGTCTTTATAACCACCGATTACAAAACGCCCAACAATGACGTCTTGTCCGAGTACTATTCTGAAAAGTTAATAATACAGAATGGCGACTCTTTCGATTTAATTTTGAAAGAAATGTATTACCAGGAAATTCCCTCTTTAATCAGGCAAATGTTTACCAATGAGTTTTTAATGAAAAGAATAATTGTGACTTTGCCTTCCATCATTCAACGCCTCATTTTAGAAGCGTGCATTGAAGCCAACCTGCAAGATTTAAACAGCCATGTCAAAGTAAGACAACAAGTGCTTGACTTCTTCAAGGGTTTTTATCAAGAGATTAATTCAGAATGGTACATTTGGATCTATCGAAATGAATTGGGTGTCGAAAGAAGAATTGGACCCAATGTCTGGCAGCCGCTGGTCGAAGAAGAGTCTCAACGCGTCCTGGCTTTCCGCAAAACCCCGCTTCTGGCATCGCCAATCGGCTTTTACGGCATGTACAATCCACGTCTGGACGAATTCTGTATTCGCGACGTCCGGCAATTGAACATTGCCAACAAGCGCAAACTGACCATCGGTCGCCGCTGTAGCGACTATTCAACTCCTCAACTGGTTGACTTGGCAGCGAGGAGAATGCAACTTCCCGTCCCGTCCAGTAATAAAACGTTAAAAGAAATAGCCCCATCTGAACTAGCCGCTAAAGTAAAGCAGATTAAATACTCAACCCCACAAGACCTGACCGATGTCAATGCCATGCAGCGCTTCCTGTACTGGTCGGCACAGATTAGATCGAACACGTGCCAAGAGATTCGCAACTGGTTCGAGCGTAACAATCTAATAGAGGAGAGCTTTGAATGTGGCACACACAATAAAAAAATTGCCAATGTCTAGATCAGGATTAAAAGCAATTAATAAAAATGAATTCACTTAATTTACAAGAAGGCTTCGATGATCTGATCGACGAGATTAATTATCTACGTGCCAGAAATAGAGCTTTAGAAAGAAGAACACTTTTCATTTCGACCACCATTTACCTTATGATTCTAATTATAAGCACGGTTCTCGTCTGGTTCATGCTGTACGGAAACACGACCGCTCCTTTCAATCCTACCCAGCAGAGAAACACGACCACGCCTTTCTTTCTGCAGAGAAACACGACCACGCCTTTCAATCCTACCCAGGCCATTACCACGTCGTCAACCAGGCCAACCAGTACGACCACAACCACTTGGCGACCAATAATTAATAATATAATCGTGACCAATGAAGTGGGAGAGGACTTTGTCTACACCAAGAGGACTAATCGTATCGGATAATAGGTTATTTCAAGTCACTCGAGTGACTTAAAATACATTTACCATCTTTACATGAATTGGAGAATGAGTAAAACGACGGAAAAGGCGGCTACTTTTGACAGTATAAGTGCCACACTAGAATCACTAATCTTGTCTTTAAAGAATCGATCCAGACTGGGTATACTGAGAAGGGTAAACGTGACGAGAGGTATTATAATCTTCTTCCATTGTATCTTTGATGTAGCTTTACTTGTCTGTTTAAAAATCTCTTTCATGGCCGAACTGTCAGTTTCGGATGGCGGGTCGTTAATTTTAGGTAGATTAGCTATTTTATCAGCCATTTGCTTTTTACTTTACAGAGAAAAGTTTATATCCTTTAATTAATAAGTCCCAGTGACTGAAATACCTGGCGTTGAATGGCTTGTATGCTGCCAATTTTCTGGGCTGGTCTTTGTATCTCTGACAATAAGTCTTCAATAGCCTGCTGTCTAGCCAGTGGCACTAAACGCTCCGGCTCCGTTTGGTCCCCAGAATCTTGCACAGAAGCATCGTCACTTTCCAATGCGGGTCTTTCAACATTTAGTACTTCATTGATAATTTCCTCATTTTCCGGATTTAAAATAGAGAGTCCTTCTTCGGAAGTTATATCACCAGCTTCAATCGACGCCTCAACAACCTGTTCAATAACATCGGCCACGGGCTTATCGGTCGGTTCTTGAATAGCCATTGCAATATTAGCAGCCACAATAGGATTTATGTCATTAGCCGCGTTAATCTGCTCTTCAGGACGGGGTAAAGTGCTTGCCAGGGAAACATCAATCTGTGCCGCCTGCTTTTCAGCCAGTTCTATATCTTGGCACAGTTCTGCCTTGGTTTTACTTTTTCCATTAGGACGTTTTAATGAAATATTGTATCTAATGGCTGCTCTTTCAATATCGGCTTTCAGATTGGCGTTGCAGTTCTTCTTGGGCAGTCTCCACGCCTCACTGTCCGGTCGGGCTGCGCTGGCCGGTCGGTCCTGTCGGTCCTGTAGTACTGGTTGTCCAGCCAATCCGAGAGAGACTCTAGCGGCTATTTCACTACACAACACCTCTTTAACTTTTACTTTTCCATTGGACAGATTTGGACTAATGCCTAACTGTTTGGCCAGCGCTAACAGGTAGGGTTTTCCATTAGCCATACACGTCTTTTTTGGTCTTTCGTAGCCGTCAATGAACGGCAATTGATCAGATGGAAGTTTAACCCTTCCGACAGCTCCGTCGTTTGACAAGATCAAGTCTATCAATTCAGCCTTTCTCAGTTTTGAAAGGCGTGTTAAACCCTTGGAAGCGGCAAGAGCCCTTAATTGAGCCACAGTTTGTTTATTCAAATCAGCATTCATTGCTTTTTAAACAACGTAGTATTTTTTTAGGACTTTTTCAAGTTCGTTACATTTTTAGTGGTCCGATCCAAGTACGTACGTAGGTGCTTTTGTACGTTTTCCAGTTCTCGATCATTGAACGACTGTCGTTCAGTAAATTCGAACGGTTTGACCGCTATACAGCGATCGGGTTGAGCCCGAAATACCTCGGGGTGATCATCTATTATGTACGTGTCATTCTTGAAATCGGCCAACTTGAAGTACTGTGACAACAGGTCAAGGCTCTTCTGGGTCGTCTTTATCTTTTTAGACAACTTGCAATGATAGGAAAAGAAAATGTAATGTAGTTTCCTTTCAGGATGCCCTTTCAAAATGAACCGGTCGATAATAAAGGATGCGTAAGTTTTAGACGCCGCTGTCCAAACACTGACATTGAAATTTTGAAAGAGAAAGTCTAGAAAAGGTTGTAAGTCTGGTCGTTCAAAGACTTTGTACTCTCCTTCCATGTCTTCCCAGCGAAATTTCTTCATTCGGGACTTGTACACTTTTCTCTCCTCGTCTGGTGATATGGATGAGATGAGCGTATTGTCCAAATCTAAAAGTATGTTGGTTTTGTTCACTTTAGACATTATCTTTTGAATCTTTCTTATTTTTTAATCAAAATGGAAGGCTGTAATGACACACAACTAGCACTTTTACAGACTCTGCTGCACAGCATTAAAAACCTGAACGACAAACTCGACTTGATATTACATAGAAGCCCTTGTCAGCAGTGTCCTCGGCCCTTTGTCAACATGCTCATTCGCAATACGGCTCCTAACCTGCCACACTTTTATCTTCTCAGCACCAATGTCGTGTCGATGACGAAGCGTTTAGACGAATTAATCGGCCAAACCGACCATGATCAGTCAAAGTACGTAATCGGCTTTTTTTCAGAGAATGAAATCAATCTATATGAAATCCTTAAAAGACGACCAGAATTGAAAGGTATTGTCTTTACCGGTCCGTTTGGCGTGTCAAATGTTGACGAAGCTCATCTCATAGCACGACTTGACACCTTATCTACTGCTTTATAAAATTATTTTTTTGCCAAATAAAATGTATCCTTTTAACCAACCTATTCTTCTTGCCTTCGCGGTGTTAGTTACGGTGTTGTCTTCCTTCATCTGGATAATCCACACTAACTCTTCCATTAAAACTGAACAAACTAACATGTTTTATTCAGCCGACGTTGACAATGATCTTAGCACGGGATTGAACTACTCGTCCCTGTCGGCGGACTTGAAAAATAAGATTGCATCACTGGACGGCTTGTCCAAAAGCTTTGATGCCGAAAGAGCCAACTTTGACGGGAAATGTGGCTTATCGCAATCTGAAAAGACACGTATTCTGAATCATATGAACAATATAAGAGAGTCTTTACGACGTCTTGCCAAAAACATTGAAGACTTTTCCTCAACTTAACACTTTTAAATAACTACATGTTCTCATCTAAAAGAGTTAACGAAACGAATTATTTATAAAAAATGACAACATATCGAATCCAGAAAGTGTCCCTTGACGAAGAAGACCGTTACCTGCCAGAGAAAAGGTTTCCACGTATGCCAATTCTCTACTTGGAGTTTTTAGAGAATAAAAAGAAAGTTAAACACAGTCTTCTGAATAAGTCCTACGTTTCGGATCCGGTAAGTGCCAAGCCCAATGAAACATCTGACAAGTCTGGCAACGACAGCACTACCCAACCGGACTCTTTCAGACCGGACTCTTTCAGACCGGACTCTTTCAGACCGGACTCTTTCAGACCGGACTCTTTCAGACCGGACTCTTTCAGACCGGACTCTTTGAACGATAAGAATCAAAGTGAGAATGTTGAATTAGAAGATGCTCCTCGGGACCTCCAACATGTAGAGGAGACTCCTGTCCCAGCCGACACTGTCACCGAGTTATTAAGTGAACCTTTGGCCCCGCTCGGTCCTGACAACACTGATGCACCGTCTACTTTACTACCTCCCACCTTTCAAGAACTGCAAAGTAAGAATCGTATTAGTGTCTCACGAGATTATCGATATCCGGTCGACGAAACTGAAGAGAGCATTAAAGAAAGAAACAGTGTCTATTTCAAGTATGAAGTGTTGAAACGAATGCATCCTAATGCTTCCATTCCCGAATTTACTCAGTACTCGGATCCAAAGTTAATGTCACAAAAGTACGAAATGCTCACCAAGAAGCTCTCGTTAGACACCTCGGTTGAGAACTGGAAACGCTACATGATCATTTTCGTCATGGGATGCGAAATTCTTTTTGGCAAACTCAATTTCGATATGGAAGGATTCGCACAACAGCAAATCATGTCAATGAACACGTACGATCAACTCTTGGTGGAAATGGCCGAAAAGAGCTATGTAAAATCGGGTTCAAGTAAATGGTCACCCGAAGTCCGTCTGGCTATGATGCTCGTCATGAACATTGGGCTATTTGTTGTCAGTAAAATGATTCTTAAAAAGACAGGTGCTAATCTTTTGGGTAGTATCAATGAAATGACAAACACGACCCATGAAAAGAAGATGAAAGAACCATAAACTTGCAATTCAATTATCGTTTGACAATTGAATTCTAATTACACTAATTCAACGATCCATATTTTATATGTTCCATTAGATGAGGTAGTTTCCATGGTACAACCGATGTTGTACACTTTAACTGAAGTAAAGTCATAGATAGTACCAACATAGTTTGTTCCTACGGTAGCAAAGGACTTGCCGCCCATTACGTCTAGCAATGGTGAAGCGGACGTCTGAGTAGCATTATAAGCATTAATTGGCGAAACAGTGGAAACACCATTCACTACATCAGTAAAACTCCCGTTGACACTCAATTCATGGGTTAGGCCGTCGGTAACTCCTATTGCCAGATAAGCTCCGGCTCCTCTAGCAACCATGCCAAATTGAAAATTGACAAGGGTTGAAGCCTGACCTGGCGATAGAGTAACATAAAAGTTTTGTAATGGACCTACAGGTCCTGATGGGCCTGTCGGTCCCGAAGGGCCTGTCGGTCCTGTCGGTCCCGAAGGGCCTGTCGGTCCTGTCGGTCCCGAAGGGCCAGACGGTCCCGAAGGTCCCGATGGTCCCGAAGGTCCTGTCGGTCCCGAAGGGCCAGACGGTCCCGAAGGTCCCGATGGTCCCGATGGTCCTGAAGGTCCTGTCGGCCCTGACTCCCCTGTCGGTCCCGACGGTCCCGATGGTCCCGATGGCCCTGACGGTCCTGTCGGTCCCGATGGTCCTGACGGTCCTGTCGGCCCTGACGGTCCTGTCGGCCCTGACGGTCCCGAAGGTCCCGATGGTCCCGATGGCCCTGACGGTCCTGTCGGTCCCGATGGTCCTGACGGTCCTGTCGGCCCTGACGGTCCTGTCGGCCCTGACGGTCCTGTCGGCCCTGACGGTCCAGATGGTCCTGACGGCCCTGACGGTCCAGATGGTCCTGTCGGTCCCGACGGTCCTGAAGGTCCCGACGGTCCTGTTGGTCCTGTCAATGCTCCCGAAGGGCCTGTCGGTCCTGTTGGTCCCGAAGGGCCTGACGGTCCCGAAGGGCCTGACGGTCCCGAAGGGCCTGTTGATCCTGTCGGTCCCTGGGACGGACCTGTCGGTCCTGTCGGTCCTGTACCACTAGATCCACTAGATCCACTGGGCCCACTGGCAAAAACCCATTGATTAGCAGCCGCGTTGTATGAGAGTACTTGTCCGTCACTTGGACCACCTGAAGCAATAGGTATTCCGTCCAGTATGGCAGAGTTGAGCTGATTTAAATTCTTGACTTTAAAATTTACACTCATTTTTAATAGTTATGAATAATAAATTTGTTTTTCCCAAGATCGTATCCAATATCGAATAGTTTAATTATGTCCATATTAGTACTTTCAAAGTTGAAAAAGTTAAGAGGTGCTTCCAGGCGTAAAATGTCACAGTTCTTTGAATTGCTAATCTTTGACTCTGATTCAGATTCAACAAAGATGAGAAAGAGCTTTTTCACCAGGTCAAACTTGCTAAAGTCGTCCGTGTATTTTTTATGAGGATTCATGGTGATTATACCTAAACACTTGCTACGCGTCAGTTCTTCTCCTTTAATGACGGGAAAGTTGTCGAAAAAGCCTCCGTCAACGTAACTTTTGTCATTGTACTTGTAAGGATTGAACATGAAAGGAAAGGAACAGCTCATCATTACCGCTTCTGATATTAACAAATCAGGATGCGTCTCACGAGACAGATACTCTTTATGGTCGTCGGAAAGATTGTAAGCGGCTATAGTCAATGTATTATTCGTACTAGTCAACTGTTGGACACTGCTCATGGTCGGAATGTAGCCGACTTTATCAACGATTAATCTTTCAAGAAAGCGTTCCATAGCCTCCGCGTTCATAATCGGTTTATTGAATAGTAAAAGATTTGAAATGTTATAATTGACAACGGTCTTGTACGCCTTTTCTGCACATAGTTGTGTAATAATCTCAATCGGTTGATAGCCAATGCACAATAAACACGATAATAATGCTCCTGATGAGGTCCCAACGTAATTACGTATATCGTTCAACTGGTTCTTGTCTATCAGATACTGGACTGCTCCTAATGTCACTATAGCATTAGTAGAATTACCACAAAGTATTAGAGTGTCGTACATTTTTTACGAAATAACCCACAAACAATAAATAAACAACTTAGTTTATTTATTGAGCCAGGTTAAAAGATAATAGTATTTTGTTTAGAGATGAGAGACATTTAACGAGTTAAGCATGTTATTACAGGGGAAAAAATGACTCTAGATCATGATGGCATTGTAGCTAGTAATGCAAGGAAAACTGGAGAACAAACGGCCAAAGTTAAAGTTTTAGTAGAATGGACCACCGGTAATAATCTTATAAATTGTCATTGGAGGAAAATGGCCGATGGACTGTCTGATTCAGTTGATGGACAGATGTGCTGGCCGACTATGGAGCAAGTGAAAGAGGCTTCCATTCGGACCATATCAAATGAAAGACCGAAAGTGGTGAGAAATGGACTGACGGTAGAGTTTTACGGGGAAGATTTGTCGTTGGACGAGGCAGATTTAATTGTTGTTTTAAATCATTCGCACAAGTATGAAGCGACGACGGCCAACATGCACAAGACCATGTTCATCAAAATGGAACCGGTTTACTTTAGTAAATTTTGGGAAAAGGTGGAAGCGAGTCGTTTTAGGGCCAAGTGCGGCCACGGTCGACACTTGGAACCGGTATCCTTTCTAAACACACATCCACCTGAATGGTATTTAAGTTATTCCAGAGATTTCATGCGGTTGGGACGCGGCTTTTCCCATCTAAAAAGCAGGGGCTCTTGTGTTTCATCCGTCTTGTCGACCAAGAACATGTCTCACCTGCACTATCCTCGTCAAATGTTTGCCCTGAAAGCCCAAAATTTTATGGAATGGGATGCCTATGGAAAGATATTGGATCTGGCTTATCCGGGCAAGTGGTTAAACTATAAGGGTGAAATAAAATTCAAAGACGAGGCTTTAGTACCGTATAAATACACTTTCAATTGTGAGAATAACAGGATTTACGGCTATACGACGGAAAAGCTTTACGATGCCATTTTAGCCGAAACCCTGTGTTTCTACGACGGCGCCCCTAATGTCGAAGATATTGTCGACCCTCGTGCCTATGTGCGAATTAATGTTGAAGATGTAGCCGGTTCTATCAAAATTATTTTAGACGCATTGGCCGACGATTTGTGGGAAAAGCGCTTACCGTACATCATAGCGGCTAAGCAGAGAATTCTACAAGACGACAACATACTTCTCAGAATTCACAAGGCGGCCTTTAATCGAGTTGGAAAAACTTGACCATGAAAGTGGTGAGATTGAAACAAAGGATATAACTGTAACACAAGGCTACGAAAAATGGACCAGGAATTAAAAGATAGATTTGTCGGCACTTTACTTGGCGGATGCATCGGCGATGTTCTCGGATCAACTAATGAGAATCTATCATTCTCGCAAATCAGGAAAGAGAGACGAATAGTGACAAAGTTCTCGTCCAATATGTACACCGACGACACCGAACTGACACTAATATTGGCCAACTACTTGCTCAATCATTTCAATCCCTCAGGGAAGGAAACCATAATTAACGAGCTGCATAAAATGTATCGCAGCATTGTATCTACCAGCGCTAGAGGCTATTCTCAGAAAACTCGAACCCTATTGACTAATTGGCACGAATGTATGTCTTCCTTTGACTCTGACACTAATGGAAGTGTTATGCGCATTGCCCCTCTAGCCTTGGTTAGATGCGTGTCTGACACCGCCTTGTATCGCCTCGTTAAACAAGCCGTTTACTGCACACACGGCGACAGCAAGGACTCGCTAGACACCAGTTTTCTTCACGTAAAGCTAATAAAGGCTTTACTGTTTAAAAAATGCAAGGATCCAAATATATTGTACTTGTACGCCTTGGAAATTGTAAAGAAGTTGCAAAACTCAACACTATATCCACTCTTAGTAGCCATTCATCCGAACAATAAAAAGACGATCTTCAACGGTAATTCTTTTGGAGATGTAGACGTAACAGAAAGTATTTTCGGTTTTGAAATGATGCAAATAAAGGCCGTCGACTGTTATGTCTGTGTGTTGACATGCTTTCTTTACAACTTTTACAAGCCAGTAAATGCACTGCTCATGGCTGCCAATATGGGAGGTGATACGGACACGATTGCCAAGTGTGTCGGTGACCTGGTCGGCTCTTTGTACGGAACGAGTTGGATTCCAGATACGTGGAAAAGTCCCGAAGGCGCCAAGATGTGCGTCGCTCTCGGCGAAGGGCTGTACGAGCGCTTTCGAACCAACACGTAAGCACCAAAGGCCCTTCAAAAGGATCATCATCAAATCAAAAACACGTAACCAAAAATGAACTACAATTTATTCATTAGCGTGGTGGCCGGTTTAGCCTTTATAGCTTTCTATCTCTTTCGACCGCAAGATCCTCCTATCCTGATCGGACAAAGTTCACCGCGCACCTGTGATCGAACAATGGATATACTTCGACGCAAGATATTTGTCTTTACGCGAATCAGAACGGAATTTGAACGTCTTACTACACAAATGGACATGTTCTTCGACGTGTTCAACAAAGTAGTCTAACAATATCTGTCAAGTACACTTCTTGCCATTAAAGTTTTTCAATATCGTTCAACGATATTGAACATGGAATACGGCTCTTCCTAAGGATGGAAGCAACTTCCCCTTTCACGGCAACTAGATCGCCGAACAAAGTGACAGAATTCTAACTTTATTTATTAGAATGACGCTACAGGCTAGACGCTACACCAATTGGCCATACTTGGTATTTGGTTGGAAAATAGCCATATTTGGCCTTAGGTAAAGCGTAAACGTAAAGCTGTTATAGCGTTGGGTAAAGGGTTAGTATCCCTTAAAACGTATCGCAAGCCTTTCCCGTATTGAGAACGTAATACAGCCAATTGATCGGATATTATTGTGAATAACTGATTAATCATGGTCATGGGATCTTCTTTCATCGGGCCTTGGTCGCCCAAGACGATGTAATACATGCCATCCAGGCACGTATTTAACAACTTACTAATCTGATCATTATGTAATTGAGTTGTTATGTGCTGTTTAAATATGGTCTTCCACTTGGTGGCGGAGATTTTCCTTTTCAGGAAATTAATCCTCAATTGTTGTCGGAAAACGGTATCGTGCTCTTTGATGTCATTAATGGTTAAAATGGATTGTTGCAAAATGAAATGAGCCAGTTTGAGAAAGTGTCCCTGAGCTACATGATCTTGGTCGCAGGTTTGCAAGAAAGGCCCTTCGCATGGGCTATCCAATGGATTGCGCTCCAGATGAGACAGGCGTTTCCATTCATAGTAATGTGGGTTGTGATTTATCTCATCCTTTGACACTATTCGTCCCGTCGTCCATGAGAAGGAGGTTTTGCATTGAACGCAAAACATTTGATCGCAGCCGTTATCGCTCTTTTCAATAAACAGGCCACATTCGGGACATGTTTTGCACGTGCTGGCCATTAATTGCAATGAGGCTTTGGCGCCTTGGTCGCACGTATGCGACGCCTCCTGCTCTTTCACCGGACAGAAACATATTTGGCAAACGGAAAACTGACAGTGGTCACAGTAAAAGTCCGACAGTACATTTTGACATTCGGGACAGTAACGAAAAGTAACGATGGTCTGGTCTACCTGATACAAATCGGCAATTAGTTCGTTAACAGTTGACTCGTCCAAGCCATTCACATGCCCCCAGTATTTTAATATGTTAATCTCCGTAATGGTCCGTTGTTCCTTCAGTATCTTTTCGGCCTCTTTCAGATGGGCTCTTTCCAAAGTGAACCAATAATCGGACAAGCATTTGAAAAGACTGTTGTACCGATTTCGGCTAAAATAATCTCTCAATGAGACTAAACTCTCCTCTTCCTGACAATGAAGACAAGTCGTACGGTTTTGAGTGATTATGTGTTTAAAAAGGCAGTCGGTGCAGTACGGCATTTGACAGTTTCGGCAAAAGAGTCGCTTTCTAAGACGCTTAGTAAAAAGATGGCAGCAAATAGGACAAATACGTTTCAGTGATACCGGGTTATTCTTCATTTTTGTTTATCAGATTTTATGTGATAACTAGTTATTTTAGTTTAAAATCTTTGACGGAAAATACAGCTTATAATCACTTATTGTCACTTCATGTTCTTTAAAATGTCACATGATGAGATTCAGTATTTAACCTTGGTGAAAAGAGTACTATCCGAGGGTTCGTATCGCCAAGACCGAACCAATGTTGGCACACTCAGCCTTTTCGGTGCTCAAATGCGTTTCAACCTTAAAGGACAATTTCCCTTGTTGACTACTAAGCGTGTCTTTTGGCGAGGCGTGGTCGAAGAGTTACTCTGGTTTATCAGAGGAAGCACTGACGGAAAAGAATTGACAGAACGGGGAGTTCATATTTGGGAGCCCAATGGGAGCCGATCCCAACTGGACCACCTAGGTTTTACCGATAAAGAAACGGGTTATCTGGGTCCCATATACGGATCCCAGTGGCGAAGTTTTGGCGGTCGTGACATTGATCAACTGGCCAGTGTTATTGAAACCATTAAAAGTCGTCCCAGCGATCGAAGGATGATTGTCTGCAGTTGGAATCCTTTAGACCTGTCTCGCATGGTCCTTCCTCCATGTCATTGCCTCTTTCAGTTTTACGTTCGAGATCGTGGTGACCAGCCGGCCGGCCTCTCGTGTCAAATGTATCAGCGCTCAGCCGATCTGGGGCTGGGCGTGCCTTTCAATATTGCCAGTTACGCTCTCTTGACGTATCTGATTGCCTCCATTACCGGCACCGAACCCGAGGAGTTTATTCACGTAATTGGCGATGCTCACATTTATCTAACGCACGTGGACCAGCTGAAAGAACAGCTAAACAATGAACCACGTCCCTGGCCAACACTTAAGATTCTTCGTCCTATAAATGAACTTAAAGACTTGGAGACTTTTACTTTTAAAGATCTTCTTCTGGAAAATTACCAGCCTCATGCAGCTTTAAAAATGGACATGGCCGTGTGAAGAACAATCTGACAACAGGTAAAGTTACATCAGATGAATTATGAAATAATATTACAATCTTAAAAGAATGTACGCCCAGTCCAGCAAATTGTATCAAAAGCCAGTGTCCATGACGGTTACTGCGACTTCGCACGGGTCGTCTTACGATCCGGACGCCTTTGGCCCGGCTTTTTGGTACACCCTACACAACGCTTCAACCAAGTACCCCGACCAGCCCACCGAGGCTATACAAATGGGAATGCAACAACTAATCGTCAATCTGCCCATACTGATTCCATGCACGAGTTGTAAGGAGCACTTTTATGAAATAGTTAAAAAGACTGACCTGAGAAAAGCCACTTCTTCTCGTGAGAACCTTTTCGCCTTCTTCGTCAATGTTCATAACAATGTGAACATGCGACTGAATAAGAAACCCCTGTCACTCGAGGCAGCCAAAGTCTTGTACGGATTTGATGACAAGATGAAAGGCTCTCAAATTCGCATCTCTTACACGTGAAGAAGTGCTGAAATTTGAGATATCGAGCTTCCACCAGAGAACTAAACTAGACTATGAAATGAATAATAAAACACCAAGAAGCCTGTATCGTCAGTGTTTGGTTGTTGCTTATATGAATGAAAAAGTTAGACGTGATCAACTTCCCAGAAGTATGCAATTAGACGTTTACAATGTCCAATCGTGCTGTTATGAAATGGTAAGTGTTGATGACGCCGCTTTAAATGGGCACTTTGACTGTTTACAATATGCCGTCGATCACGGTGGCCAGTGGACCGAAGAGGCACCAGCCAATGCCGTCATTTCCGGTAATTTTGACATGTTGCGGTACTTGCACGAGAAGGGATGTCCCTTCGATTATCGCGTCCCACGTAGAGCCGTCATCCTGGGAAGAATGGACATGCTCTGTTACGCCTTTGATAAGGAATGTGATTTTGAGCGGGATTTAATAACATTAGCAGCCAAGTACGGACGAGTGGACATGATGCGATATTTGCACGAGCGTGACTTTCCCATCGAGCCAGAAGCCCAAGTGTTAGCCGCCGCTAATAATCATTTGGAATGCTTAAAGTATGCCAGAGAACATGAATGTCCAAAGAATTCATGTTCTAATACATACTTACGCTTTTTAACCCGAAAGAATAACTGTGTGGCCTGCACCAACTATCTGGAAGACGACTAGAAGCGTAAGTTACTTAGGAACCAATGTAACAAACCTGAGTTAGAGGTAGATTGACAAGACACTTTTTAGGAACTTGTTTATAAACTCTCACTTTACCATCCATGGGATCAATTTCAAAGAAACCCGTTTAAAAAGCCAGACTGGATTTTTTTTATTTGAACAGAATTGGACAGAACAGTGTTAAACAAATATTCTCAAAACCATGCTTCAACCACACTCACTGTACGACCTGTGTCGTTGGATATGCAAAACGACAAAAAGCCAGTTTGACTTGTCCGTACTGCCAAAAGAACATCAGGCGAACGTCCGCCAGATTAAAACTTGCTGCATAGAAATCAATCCTGCCGTAGCGGCCGCCTATGGTCATTTAACGTGCTTGAAACGGGCTCTGGACGATCCACGCTTTAAGCACGATTACGCCGTAATCTACTATGCAGCCCGAAACGGACAGGTGCACATTATCGACCATATTCTATCTCGTAACAAAAACCTAAACTTTCCCGACCTGGTGAAAGAGGTTGTCCTTTGCCAACAAATAAGTACGCTTCGCTTTCTGATTGAGAAAAAGTTCGAACTCACGGCTGATGTCATGGTGTGTGCTGTTCTTACGGGCGACATCGGTCTGGTCAAGTATTTGCGACAAAACAATTGTCCATGGGATGAACGTACCGTACAAACTGCCATTAAACACAGAAACAGGGAGATTGCCATCTACGCTTTACGACACGGTTGTCCTTATAAATTCTGAAAAAGATATCCTTTTACCCGACCAAACTCTTCCATCAGCCTACGGGTTGATGGAAAGCCCCTCCTTTTTATTTATCGTCTTTACTTCAAAATGCCACTAAAATATATCAAACAGTTGAATAGCCAATACATGTCACATGTTGGCTACCAAGACTCGAATGCGGCTATCCAAGGTTACTTTTCCATGGAAACGGCCGAGTTGATCTCGTCCAAAGTGACCGAGCTGTTGCGAGACTTTTATCCTCCCGGGGTTATTGTTCCGATTGAGCGCATTGTCGAAGTTATGAACGACATTTACCGGGCGTATCGGCCAAGCACGGGAGACATTTTCACCCGCTACAGCATTCCATCCTTGGAGAATCCCAATAGTGTGGATGAAATGATCAATCAGGTGATTACTGTCATTGTGAACGATGTGAAGAACAATCTGACAACGGATCAAACTAACAGTCAGCTCGATGCCTGGGTGCAGTTAATGGGCGATTTTAACAAGTTCGGCCTGCGACAGCACTCACCTATTAAAATAAGAGAGAAAAGACCGGAACCGCTTCAGTTTAACATGAATTATTAAATTATCTTATTTAAATGTCAATAGTCTATATTCAACTTATTTTGAATTATTAGTCAACTGAATTAACTTAATTCACAAAATTTAAATGTCAACAATGAATAAGAAAATATTTAATGCTGAGCGGCCAAGCAGCCCCAGTTCTTTCAGCGCTCACGGTTTGGAGCACCTAAATAAAATATTAACATACAACGACAAAAAAGTTCGCATCTTTGGAACAAATGAAGATCCGTGGTTCTGTGGCAAAGATGTGTGTGACATACTTGAGTATTCAAACTATAAACAAGCCATTTCTATACATATTGATACTGAAAATAAAAAGAGTTTGAAAAATTTAGCTGTTCTATTCTATAGACCTATTGAACTAAGTCACAATGAAGGTCAAGTGACTTATATAAATGAAGAAGGTTTATGGTCTTTAATTTTTGCCTGCACTCTTCCATCAGCCAAACTGTTCAAAAAATGGGTCGTGAAAGAGGTGTTACCGTCTATCAGAAAAACTGGACAATACAAATTACAGGAACAGTTAGCAGATGTGCTGCAACAACTAGAAATAAAAGAACAAGAGAAAGAGGATCTAAAGTCCAAACTCCGTTCTGAAACTTTAAAACTTAGAGAACAGTTACGCAAAACACTCGAGTTTAATCAAGCCACTAATAAAGTTGAACCGTCCGAGTACATCTACGTCGTCACTACGGCCCAATATCAAAGAACCAATAAATTTAAAGTTGGAGGCTGTCAGTCGTTTGAACTTGTCAAATCACGATTAACTCAATACAACTCGGGAGAAAGCGATACTCATAATCACTTTTTTGTCTACCTTAAGAAAACTGTATCGCACAAGTCTATTGAACATGCTATTTCAGGAATGTTGATGGGATTTCGAGAGAATAAATCAAAAGAGTTGTACTTTATTCATTTCGACTGGCTGGTCAAATGTTTGGATGCTGTACTGGATGGTAGTACTGGATTTTTATTATTCGTGAATGAAAATCGTGAAAGGATAGTTGAGGACACAATAAACTTACAGCCAACAATAAGTCCACCGATCCAACTGGAGCAGATCAAGATAGCATACCTTAGGGCTGGTGATGAACCGAGAGAGGTACAGATCGCAGCCAATAAATTGGACGACGAGACCATAGAGTCAATCAGGGAAGCAATTGAGTCGTATCAGTCTGAAAATAACATAGTAGTAAGATCAAAGTTTGAAGAGCACTTGAAGTGTACGAGTCCGAGTGTGAAGCTTGAGAAGAAGAGAAGGGATGTGTGGAAAGCGGTGCAGCAGATAGGAGCAGCCATGAATCCCATGTGGCGTTATAAATACTAATTTTACATCATTGGGACCCTGTAAGGCCAATGTTTGAAACACGTTTAACCGTGTTTCAAACACGGGAAAACAAGATCTGGTTTAGGATATTAAATCATAAAGTGGATTTAATATCGGATGAATGTGATCTATTGGGCTTTTGGTTCAATGTATATTTTCACGGTGCCAATGACACTCTGGCACATGAAGAACAAGGGCATTCCCTCTTCAACGTAGGCTTCGATATGGCTTTCAACAAATGAGCTGATCTTACCAATACGACACAGTTGTTCGGTGAGAAAGCTCTGTTGAAACATGGTCGTGTCTTCCGGTACTTCTTTGCCAAAACTCAGGGTTTTAACAGATATGCCACCCGTTTCAAAGGAGAAATGGATTCGACCCGACTTTTTAGTGACGTTTAAGGCCGCTGAGTTGGACGAACGACACATTTGATTCAAGTTATCTCCTGATATTTTCACCGGTTTAGTACGGTAAACGGCGTGCGTTACCGGTGTAATGTTTTGAATACTTTCAATATCGACAGAAAGTGATTGAATACAATCATCCGAACTCGTCCTCTTTTCAAAGTCGAAAATAAACTTCTTGGTGATTGACATGCGGACGACATCCTTATTCTTGACATGCTTGAAAAAGTCCTTATTGATATGTGATCCAAGTCCGATGTAGATGGGTTCCTCCTCGTCGAATACGTACTCTTCAAACTGTTCAGCTGGTAAAAAGACGGAAATGACGACATTTTGAGAGGTAAAGTGTTCGAGAAAGAAGCCTTTCTTATCAATGGTGAAACAGACAGTCGTCATGTTTTGGAATAGTACCTCAAACAGAGCTTTAAATTTTCCTGCCCATTTAGTTACAGCTAGAAACATTTTTAGTCTACGAGTGATGACACTTAACTCGATTGGCTTCAAGGCGGGTTAAGTTTGTTCTAATACACTAGAAAAATAGGTATGTTCATTAAAGTAACGTTGAAAAACTTCCGCATCTTTGAGTCGGCTGAATTTGTCTTTGACCAGAGATTAAGTCTCATATCGGGCTCGTCGGGACAGGGCAAAACCAGTATCTTTATGGCGATTATGTTCGCTTTGACCGGTCAAGGAAAGAAATTGACCCGATACGGGAAAAGTTCCTGTTGTGTCACTTTGCAACTAGATGACATGGTTATTGTTCGAACGAAAGGTCCGAATCGTCTTCTGGTTGACAAGTTGGAAGATGCCGAGGCGCAGAGTGTCCTTGATCGTCTCTGTCCCAAATGGCACTTGGGTTACATGTCTCAGCGTCTAGATCAGCAGAGTTTCATTTTCATGAACGTCATGGACAAGATGCGTTTCGTTCAGGAGATGACACAATGCACCGACATGATAGATCATGTGAATAAAAACTGTAAAGACCTGATCAGAAGACGAAAGCACGAATTGAACCGACTGACGACGGAACTGTCCACCGTTCAAAGCATGGCAACATCAATGAAGTGTGTGAACAGTGACCAGGTAGAGAAGTCTTTACCTGAAATGGAAGGCGATGTTGGTCGCTTAAAACATGTCGTTGGCCAGTTGCTTACAAAGAAGGAGCGTCTAACTTATCAAATGGAACTGAGAAGTAAATTATTGAATGAACTGTCTCAATTACCCGTCATTGAAGTGACACCGGAACACTTGGAGGTGGAAGTTGCTCAAGTGCAAGCCGAATGGCAAAAGTGGCAGCACTATGATCGAGAAATGGTCAAATTGAACAAATTAAAACACAGCCCTTTAAGCAATGAGAGAATACATGAGTTGATAAAAGATGTAAGGGGTAGACAGGAATTGCAAACGTGTCGGCTGACCGAAAGAGACCTGTCTCAACAGCTGACCAGGATTAATGAAAGATTGGTCAATTCGTGTGTTCAAAGCCTGTTGGTCTGTCCCACGTGCCAAGCCGAAGTGGAATTAAACGGCAAATACCAACTTATGGCGCGTCAAAAGACCAGTTTATCACTTTCAGACCAGCTGGCTAGACAGCTGGAAAAAGAAGCCTCCTTATTGGAGGTCAATTTGGAACGAGTCAGAAGTAGAATTACTCAGTTAAACGAGAAAATAAACACCTCTTCCAGCGACTCATGTCTTTCAACCGATACCCTGACAAGCTATTTAGAAATGAATAACCGCTATGAAAGGCAGGAAAGTGTGTGTCAATCATTGGCGGATTCTTTGCCGGAGAGACGACCTGATCAAGCTCATCTGTCAAAATTGCAAAGCTGGCAAAAGACGTGTCTAACTCGTAAAGAGAAGGAGCGTGTTCTTGCCTCTTTATCCGATGAAGGGGTTGACTTGCTCCAGTTGGAAGAGGAATTGAAGACCAAGCAGGCTGCTTTATCCGTACTGGAAAGAGACATTATCGTAAAAAAGACCATGGACTACTGGGAACGAGTCCGTGATCTGTCCCGTAAGGAGAAGGAGGCGTCGACCGACTATCCTCGCGCCGTAAAACTACAAAGCCTGATTAAACAGGCCGAATTGACATCCATGGAACACATGGTTCATCAATTGAATTTAAAAACCCAAAACTATTTAGACCTGTTCCTGGACAATGTTCGCGTCTCTTTGACATTTGATGCGTCAATGTCAAAGATGAGTCTCAACCTGTTTCAAAATGAGCACGAGTGTGATTTGCATAGTTTGTCAGGAGGTGAAATGTCGCGTCTCATGATTGCTTTCACGGTAGCCATTGCCGAACTGAACCGTATACCCTTTCTCCTACTTGACGAGTGTTTCAGTTCTCTGGATGAAGACACGTCCGAACGTGTTCTTCATGCCATACGTGACAATTTCCACGGCACCATCTTGTGCATTGCTCACCAAATGACGACTGGGCTGTACGATACTGTTTTAGAACTGCCCACCGCCTAACATTTTACCCACACATTTTGAAAGGACTTGAGCAGACAAGTGAAACCTTCGGCCATTAGCATCTTTTCAATCTTTTCATAATTGCACTTCCAAGGGGAATCGGCTTCAAAGATACAAGTTCTAATCTGTTTAATAAAGTCGGGATTCTCATCAAAGAACTCTTCAAGGAAACCTTCACAGTCGGCCACCAATGCCGTAAATTTCAAATCATACATGATTTCTAATTCTTTGAGTGGTATGGAAGGAATGGACGACTCTTTGACGGGGAAAGAGTTGGTTCCCTCGTTGCAGTAATTGAGATCCATTGACTTTGAACTGACAAAACCTTTCAGAATGTGAAAATAGGAGCCGTGACGGTGTTTGTTACTTTCCAGTACCGTCCATACGTGAGAATCCGGCTCGACGGCAACATGGGCATACCTGTTAGTCAGGATATGATTAATGACATTGGAGACCATGCCAAATCGAGCGCCCAGTTCTAGTACGGTGTCGTCGGCTTTCAGTCCCAGTCGGACCGAGTCTCTCTCATTGTACTCCCACCATTCGTCAATGACGCGATACCAGGTGTCGACCATGTGCAAGGGTCGCAGTTTCGGATCGGAATAGATGAGTTGAGTGCGAATACCCGTCTCTTCGGCAAATTCATTCCGTAAATAGAAGATTTCATCGCCAAAAGTCCCGTATGCCGAATAGTGTTTCACTACCGCCTCGTTAAATTGTCTAACTTGGTCGACATCGGCTGCCGAGATGCTTATAATGTCAATTCGCGACGAACTGCCAGCCAGTGATAAAATGACATTAGCCACCTGGCTATTAATACGCAAATAGGTGACATTTGCCAGACCGCACATGTGGAGAATATCTGCCAGGGTACAATTGCCACTCTGTCCAACATCCATTTGAAGACAGGTGCACTTGCGAGTGTCCAATAGCACTTTAAATAGCTCGGGATTAGACTCTGTCAGGACACCGCGCCAATTGGACCGATTGTCCAACAATCTAGTCAACGACAGTCCCTTTCCGGCGTTAATTTCGAGAAAACTGCCATGTTCCACCCTTTCTATCAAATACTGAAAAAAATCTTCCTTATTCATTTTACCCATTCTGACTAGAGTATTTTAAATCATTAGAGAAAGATAAACGGGTAGTCAGGCCCTGCTTGGCACCAAGTACGAAAATATGAAACGGCTCGCTCGCCGAATATATCCAAGAAAACAGGCATCGCACTTACACTGCAACGCACTACTGAAATGGAACAAGTAATTGCTGAATATTTGAAAGTCAATCTGGCTCCCTTTCTCGCCGCCCGGTTCGGAATTGAACCGGTGTCGGTTGAAGAGGCCCTCTCTGACTTTTTCCAAACACCCGTTCAACCTCAGGCCAAGAAGACGGCAGACCTGTCCAAGACGGCAGACCTGTCCAAGACGGCAGACCTGTCCAAGTTGACTATTCAGGAAATGAAAGTCAAAGCGGCTCAGTTGAACATTAAAGTCCCGGCCAAGATTAAAAAGGCCGAACTGGTTACTCTCCTGAAAAGCTTGACCAAGCCCGGTGCCATGACACCTCCTGTTAGTCGTTCACCGGAAGGAAAGGAAGCGTCGGATAATCATTTTCTTGAGCGTTCTAATGAGCACATTAACACTTCTGAGAATGAAATGCCGGCCACACCTCCTCCCAGTGTTAAACCGTGTGCTCTAGTCAAGAAGGAAAAAAAGTCCAAGAAGATTAAAGACTTTTCCAATCAGCACTTTTTTAACAAGGACGGAGCTCGTTGGAACATTGGAGAGAAGTTGGGCTGCGGCGGTTTCGGCACCGTTTACCAAGTTACCGATATTTTTGGCAACGTTTCGGCTATTAAAATTGAACGCAATGCTCCTGGTGTCGCCCTGTTCAAAGAGATTTCTGTTCTTCGCGCTCTGAAAGGATATGAAAAATTTGGCGTTCCGAGTATGATAGACAGTGGTAAACTCAGGCACGACAACAGCCCGCATCTCATCAGCGATGAGAAAGAGTCTTACTTTTACTGTATTCTGCCAAAGTTTGAATATTCACTATCAGATCGTTTGGACGACGCAGCCCATTCCGAACGCGGTCTAATAACACTTGAAGAGAAGAAGAAGGCTATTAACGACATCCTTTTGGCCATCGCCTTCATAACTAGTAAAGGCTATGTTCACCTGGATATTAAGCCCGACAACATCATGTGTCGTCGCGGAAAGTGGTACCTGATCGACTTTGGCCTAGCATCCCGCAACATGGAAGGCGCCACTATTACCGACAAACGACAAGCCGGCAATGGAACGATTGAATTTATATCACGAGACATGGCCTCGGGGACAATCAGCATTAAGGCCGATTTGGAATCTTTAGCCTATACAGCACTGCACATGTTTGTTCATCTTCCCTGGCAAGGAACTATAAATCGACCAAAAGTACTAGACATGAAGAATGAACTATTCATTAACGGTCTGGCTAAATACACTACGGTACCCGAGGAAGTTAAAACATTTATCTCCATAGTTGGCAATTTAGACACGCTAAAAGAAACCATAGATTGTAAATCACTAAAAGTCTAATGAAGCACATGAAACAGGATTATTGGGACCAGTTAATATTACTTTTTATTTTATTTTTTTGAGACCATTTGGTCTCAAAAAAGACAACTTCCCTACTCTGACTTCTTGTCGCCGACGCGGTACGCGTAAACGGTACCGATAACACCAATAATTAAAAGAGCTATGGCCGTATACAGCATCCAGGTCGACTTTGCCTGGTACTTGAAGCCACTTGAATTGTTCAACGTGGTATTGCCGAAAAGGGCTTTTGCCCCGGGTATTCGTTTTTCCAATGTCCATTGGCCGCCGACAAACCGGTAGACGATAAAGTTACGATAATAACTTTTCTCCAGGAAAACATAAACCGAGTTTTCTTGTACATTAGGAATCACGGATGGATCTTGCAATGGACTAATCGTGCCCACATCGAGTGATGAATACGGTATCTCAGTCACCTTGCCGCCCAAATTCCAGCCAGTTGCATCTTTCTGATACCACTGAGCCGATACGGTGTCAAAGTACAAATCACCGAGAGCACTCTCCGTCAACCCGGCCGGAGACCCGTCTCCTTTGAAGATGTTCTTGGGAGTGACAAGGACAGGTGCCTTGTCTTGACCCAGGGAGGCTTTACACTGAGGCGAGACAGACGTGTAGTGCGCCGTGTTATCTCCAGTTACGGGCGTGTTAACGCCATCAATCGTAAAATCCGTTTTAAAATCAAAAGCCTGACACATGCTGTTAACGGCGCATCCGTTCGCTGCCTGAGCTGCCGTGTCGTAACGGGTTTTGGCCAACAGTTCGGCATTACATATGGGACTGTTTTCAATGAATGTTGAAAAGCCGATAATGTCCATCTCATCCGTTCCCGAACGATAGTACAAAACGAAAAGAATGGCCGAAGCTAACAACATTAAAGGGAAAATATATTTCAAGATTGAAGTACCAATTGTCACTACGCCCAAAACCGGGATACCTATAATGGCCGCCACGATGAGAGCAATGAAAAGGGGTGAAATACCCTTGGCCTGTGATGTTGACAACTGATTCAACTGCTGGGACAGTGTCTGTATCGTACTGCTGTTGGCTACCGCCTTGGAGGCACAGTCTTGAAAGATGTTCGAAACCTGGTCAAAGACATTATTTTGAATAAGTACATCTCCTTTCACTCGTTCAATGGTAATGTTTTGAAATTGTTGTCCGCCAACACCGCATGTTTCGGATATATTGGAGATCAAGTTGATCGACGCGTCAACCAAGGTGCTCATCACATTCTCGGCTTTGGCAAATTGTAGAATATTCAAGCCCGATATAAGGGATTTGGCTTCCTGGCCCAACTGTGTCACAATCTGTTGCTGGGCTGCCTCGGTATTTAAAGCGTCAAACAGGGCTTTCATGTTTAACTGTGCCGTCTGGGTGAAGCGATTTCCCGTAATGACGACATCGCCTTCCACGTCCATCACACTAATAATCTGTGATTGATCAGTAGACAATTGTGTCTTTTGAATAATATTAGCCGTCACTGTGGCAATCGACTTGGTCACAGCATTGATTATATTTTTTGAGCTCGATTGTCCCATTTCTTTTTATCTCTCGGGATAATCCTTTTTGAAATAATTGAATTAACATAAAGTTTAGTAAGATAAAAGAGAATAAAATGGAACCCATACTAGAACCTGAACCGAATCGATTCGTCTTTAAGATTATTCGCGAGGACGTGGGTACTTATTACCGGCAACACAAGGCATCGTTTTGGACACCCGAGGAGATTGACTTTCAACAGGACATTGCCGATTGGAAGCGATTAACGGCCAATGAACAATTTTACATTAAGAATGTATTGGCCTTCTTCGCGGCCAGTGATGGCATTGTCAATGAAAACCTGGTTAATAACTTTTACAATGAAGTTCAGTATGCGGATGTTAGAGCCTTCTACTCTTTTCAAATCGCCATGGAGAATATACACTCGGAGACGTACGCTCTTCTACTGCAAACCTACATTACCGACGAACAAGAGCAAGACGTCCTCTTTCACGCTATTGAAAACATGCCGGCTATTAAGAAAAAGGCTGACTGGGCCCTTTCTTGGACTGATCCGCAGAAAGCCTCCTTTGTCGAACGATTAATCGCCTTTGTCGCCGTTGAAGGCATATTTTTCAGTGGATCATTCTGCTCCATTTTCTGGCTAAAGAAACGTGGACTCTTGCCAGGTCTAACCTTCTCCAATGAATTAATATCGCGCGACGAAGGCTTGCACTGTGAATTTGCCATAAATCTCTTTAATAACCATATAAAGTATAAGATTGGACAGGCTAGGATTAAAGAAATCTTACTCGGCGCTCTCAGCATTGAAAAAGAGTTTATACTCGAGTCTTTGCCGGTAAATCTAATTGGAATGAATTCTCTCCTCATGAGTCAGTACTTGGAGTATGTGACTGATCGACTCTTGTTACAATTGGGATGTCCTAAAGAATTTAACGTTAAAAACCCGTTTGACTTTATGAACATGATCAGTCTCGAAGGTAAAACCAACTTCTTTGAAAAGCGCGTCAGCGAGTATTCAAGAGCCAATGTATTTTCCAGCACGCGACAGACGAAAACCATTACCACCTCAAGTATTAAATTTGACACTAACGACTTTTAACCGGTCCCCCTATTTAGCCTCGTATTTTCAATTTATGACTAAATTGAAAATTAGTGTAAACTTGGCCATGTTAAAGTCAATTCGACTAGACTTGCAATTGATAAAGAGTAAACGGCTTTTAGTGGCCATGATCGCTAAGAATGTCAATCCCTACATTAAACGGGTTTTGGCCAATGCTCACCGCTACGGTTCCTACTTTTCTGATTATTCTATCACGGTTATTGATGGACATTCGACAGATGGGACATTTGAGACGTGTCAAGAGGATTCCAAAGTGACTGTTTTCCGACAACCGAGCACCTTTCTCAGCCGACCCTTTTCATTATGCGAAGCGAGAAATATGTACTTGAGCCTGTTGGAGAGTCAGTTTGGTGAAAACGTATACCTTCTCGTACTGGATTCGGACATAATCAATTGCGACCCGATGGACGAGTCCGGCTTCCTTTCCTGTTTCAGTTACCCACTAGAGGAATGGGACATGATGGGTGCCAATCAGACGCACTCTTATTACGATGTCTGGACTTTGCGCTCGTCCGAGTGTCCAGAGGACTTTCAAGAAGTAATGAGACGCGAAGGCAATTACGACTATACCTCCTTTCACTATCTGAAAAAGAATCAGGTACCTAAACCACGTCAACAGGCCCCGTACGCGGTCGAGAGCGCTTTTGGCGGAGCAGCCCTTTATCACACGGAGAAAATAAAGGGCCTCCGATATAAGTGTTTTGTTGAAGAGCTGGGCAATCCTTTCTGGGGCGCTTGGAAGGAGGTTTGCGAGCACGTCCCATTCTGTCAAGCCCTGAGAGCCAAAGGCGGTCGTCTCTTTATCAATCCAGCATTTATCAACGCTTCGGGCTTAAATTACTAAATAGTTAAAATGATAAATGCTAATGAACAAAAAGTCAAGAATGAGATATTGTTGAAATTAAATGTTGAACAACCGTATCGATACTCTCAGACTAATGTCGTCACAGCAGAAGCAAGGGCCTACTTTCCCTATATGGACTGGTTTCGAGGGGATTACATGTCCGAATGTCCCATCATTGCCGAAAGAGAGGCCGGCTTTCGACCACGTGAAGAAAGGACACCTCTTACTGGCTGCCCAGATATGGTTGGCGGTGAAGCCGGTCATGCCTACCCACAGCACTGTTTTCGATCCGGACTATTGACACACTATCCCTGTTATCCGGAATGTACGGAAACTTTTAAAAGAAACGATCCAACCCTGATGAGACAGACAAAGTTGTATCTCTTCCGTTAAATCTGTTGACAGTTCAATATCTTGATTAAAGATATTGAACACTTTACTGGCGAGGATCCATCTTTTCGTGTAACAAGTAATACTCTAAATTCTTCTTATTCAGTTCCGTATCAAAGCCACTTTCAATAGCCTTCATGCAGGCTTGGCGACCTTTATCGAACTCTCCCACGTAGTAAGAGCTGATGCCAGCCTCTTGCCAACGATCATGTTGATAACATTTGTCATTGACAAATAGAGTACAATGATGAGGATATGATAGATCGCACGCCAGATTGGCAAAAGTGTAGGCGAGCAGATTCTGTCCTTTGACACGGTAAAGACGCGACAATTCAACCAGGGGTTCAGCTCGCGCCACCACTTCAAAGGCCGTTAAATAGAGCACTATTTTCTTATTTTCATCCGTCTCATAGCCGGCGCATTTCAAGAGGGAATTGAAACGCTCCTCGTAAAAGCCGTCCGTATTTTCGGAGCGCACTTTATAAGCATAGGCAGCGTCCGTGCTCAAGCCTAGGCATTCGTAAGTTTGGGCCAGATAGTACTGGGTCCGAGCATCTGTCGGATGTAAAGCCAGCTCCTTCTTCAGCAGAATTAGATCTTTATGCCAGCGAGCGGCACTTTTACCATCATCCTTGGATCGGTCCTGAAAGATTATAATGTCGGAGTTGAGCGTCGCCGTTGCCATATCGGGCAGAGAGGCGTTCAAATACTCGTGCACTACTCCCTTGTACAGCCAGCCAGAATTTAATTTTATAATCCTGATATTGTAGTAATTCAATTCGTAGCCACGATGAATGAACCAGTTCTGATGAACATAGTACCCGGCGTTCAGGGTATTCTGTTGCGACAGATGTGTTTTCAACGTGCCATACTTGCCGGCATCCAGTTTTAACTCGTCATTACAGTCCATTAATAGTGCATGTGTGTAACGGCCGGTCTGGCTATCGGCGACAATCTGACTTTCGGCAAAAGCCAGCATCTTATTTCGCGACGTACTGAAATCCTCAAAAATACCCTCTAAAAGGTGGAACGGCATGTGATGCTCCAAGGCGAAAGCTCGTGCCAATTCTACCGTATCATCGGTTGAGCCCGTATCGAATAAAATAAATCCGTCGACATGCTTTTGAACACTCTGCAACGTGACAAGTATTCTGGCCGCTTCATCCTTTACCATTAGAGCCGCTGCTAGATGCATTTCTTATTTTCTCAAAGTGTTTAGATACTATAACTCTTTTTTGTGCTAGTGACAATTTCAAAGCCAAGCAGCTTTGAAATGTAAAGTTAGGGAAATTAAAACCAGACAATATTTTCAATCAGTTTATCGCGGTAATCTTGTAATGCATATCCGTTAGGACCGGTTATGGGACCTAAATTAGTGTCCATGAGGAAGGTGTGGTACATGCAATTTAGCCATGAGTTTTCAATGTTGAAGGGTGATTCCGGCGTCACCGTGTACACTTGGAACAGGCTCTTGACGAAAAGACGCTGTTCATCCGTTTGCGGCGATCCGACACTTTTCCAGTACTCGTTCATCTTTGGACGGCGAGCATGGACCGACCTCGTGGCATGATATTTACTTGTCAGTTGAAAACTCTGTTCCGGTGTTATCTTGTACAAGTAACAGAGGATGGCCGAAACTAGAACACCAGAGCGTCCATGACCGGCTTTACAGTGTATGTACATCTTGGAGCCGTTGCGGATCCGATTAGCCAAATGAATGATTAGCGCACAGAATTCTCTAATGTTAATAGGACTTTTCTGATCAGGAATGACGAATTTAATAACCTGGACTTTGGTCTTGTAAGGACGGACACGCTTCTCGTTCGGCATGGTCAAATCGACCAGAAGATTACAACCCCATTCTTCAAGTTCGTGAATTTGGTTCTGAGTGGGATAAGCTCCGAAAAGACATTGATCGGGGATAAAATAGGCAGATGTTTCTTTATAGGACATTTTCTACTATAACTAAATCCATGTAGGTTTAATTTCATGTTTTATACTTTGACCTGGATTATTGTATTATTTTGGCAACATCCAACTCCCACATGGTGAACGGTGACTGTGATGATATGATATTGAAGCTGTCTTGTAATTTATTTACACGACGTTTTAATTCTTTCATCCTATCCTCGGTGAGAGAGCGAATGGGCATGTCCATCAGGTGAGCAATGCACTCTTTGTCGGGCGTTATTCGATCGGAGATGGCGGCTATGATGCTCTCTTCCTCGTGCGTCAAGTCGATAACTTTATCTTTCACTAATTGTATAAAAGTCACTTTATAGGAAGATTCGCGAATAGCCTGGGAATAGTCGTGAAGGAGACGGGCTTTCCTCTTTTCATTCAAAGACAGGCGTTCACAACCCCACATGTTAAAAACACCCCGTAAGTCGAGACGAACAATACGCTCTTCCCGGTCGAAAACGGTTATATTGTCGAGGTTAAGAGTGCTGGTCAAGCCCTTTTTCAACCTTGTCAGGTCTTCACTATTAAAATCCGTGTTAACTTTCAGGGTGTAATTGACTTTTGTGGGCGTCGAGTTATTAGTCCATCTTACATTGGACATTTCGTCGAGTAGCTTGTGAAACTTATTGTTCCAAAGGCCAATGGGTAGTTCGGACACGGTTAGCCTTCTATTAGTCGAGAATGTGCTTTCATCGACGATGCCGGACGTGATAAACTTTCGTGACGATGTATGGCTAATAGTACCTGAAAAGTATTTGTAGGAAGGCGTCAATGTATTGAGAAATTTGGTCAAGCTGTCGTCGTCCGACGCTAGACCGCTCATCTGGGCGCGCATCCATAAACGACAGGCTTGAATTACCTCTTTCAAAGCAAATTGTGGAACAGAACACATCCAACCGGTGCCAATGCCGACACATCCGTTGACCAAAAGAAGAGGCACGACGGGAACGTAATAGTAGGGTTCGATTAACAGGCCATCATCCGAACGATACGATAATAGGATGTCATCCTCGGAGGGGAAGAGGGCGTCAAAGTTTTTCGACACTTTGGTGTAGATGTAGCGGGGAGAGGCGGCATCTTCACCGCCCTCCAATCGAGTACCGAACATGCCTTCCTCTGTCAATAAGGGTTCATTATTAGATCCGGGGAAGCTTTGAGCCATTTTAATAATTGTTTTAAACAGATTTTCCTCGCCATGATGATAGTTTGTCTTCTCGGCCACATAGGCACCAAACTGTGCCACCTTTGTTTCCGTGTACAGACGCTTCTTTTTGGCCGCATACACGATCTTCCTCTGCGACTCTTTCAGCCCGTCTAGCACGCTGGGCAGGCTGCGCTTACAGTCATCATAAAAGTATTTAATTAATTCATGGCTGAGATGATGACTTATCATGACAGGGTGTATGTTGGCCTCGTTACTAACAGGACAGACTTCGGACTGGGCAAAGTATAATTCGAGCCACTCTTTCCTCTTGCCGCTTTCACTCTTGCTAAAAGCCATTTCAAAAACACTGTCCGTCTGCTCGTCCGAAATAAAGTCAAGCATGCGAATTCCAAACACGTCTTTGACCTCACTGGCCTTTATAGTACCTAGACCCTTAATGTAGGTGACTTTTTCATCCGGAGAAGCCGTATGTTCAAAGGAGAAACGTGTTGACATGCCACTCTTAATACGGAGAATTGGCGTTTTCATGCTAATGACGAATCCGGCACGTAATAGATCGGGAAATAGGGAATGAAAGAAGTTTAATAAGAGGCATTCAATGTGAATTCCGTCAACATCGGCATCGGTCAGGATGCACATTTTACCATAATTTAAAGTCTCTGGGCGATTGGGTTTGCCGTATTGCAAGCCCAGTATCTTGATCAAATTGGTAATTACCGTATTGTTTTGAAGAGTTTTGGCGGTCGCGTTACGAGTATTTAGTAGCTTGCCTCGCAATGGGTAAATGCCAAAATAGTCGCGTCCTTTTCGTCCCATGAAACCTTTACCGATGCCTTCGACAGCAAACGTCTTGGCCGACAAGCCTTCGCAGACGATAAGAGTACATTCTCGACCTTTGATACCACCCGACAGGTTGGCCCGATCGTATCCGTCAACACTGACCGCGGTGGACTTTTCCATGGCCAACTTAGCCACCATAGACTTTTTCTCCTTCTTGTCTTTCAGTGCCAGCAGTTGCGGGCCAATAGACCATTTGAAAATCTTGTTTACTTGATTAGCGGTAATCGGTTCGCTCGTCACATTGGGGGCTTTTAATTCATTCTTCTCCTGTCCTTCAAATTCAGGATTGGGTATTTGCACCACAATGATAAATCTGAAAAATGGTTTAATGTCTTTCAACGTTAAAACTTTATCTTTTCCATTCAGTTTGTCAAGGATGGGTCGGCATACGGCTTCTATCCATGAATCGACATGCTTACCACCTTTCTTGGTGGCCATTCCGTTGACAAAGGACAGGATGTCAAGTTCGGAACTGGGCGACACTAACACCGTGGACGTTTGAATCCCATTCTCGTAATCTAGTCTTAATGTGTCGACCGAGCCCGATGTGAATAGAAGGGGGAAATGAGACAGTTTATTGGGAAGTTTCTGGCCGTTTAGCGTACATTTAAGACCGGTAATCATGGCCGTCGTTACGAGGAAAGATGAAAAGTATTCAATCAGTCCGGCCACACTGCTGAGACCAAACCATTCAAAGTCCCATGACCATTTGACCGACGTGTAACCTTTACTGCTAGTACATTTTTTGATTACAGGACCGGACGTCGCTTTCATGTTATCGGTCCAAGTTTGAGTGAATTTCAATTGACGGATAGGATCCACGGCTTGCACGGTAAAGACTTTTGAGAGTACATTAGTGAGTTTAGCACCGAGCCCGTTACGTCCACTGGTGTATCGCTTCTCCCGGTCGTTATAGTTGCTGCCCGACAGCAAATGACCAAATATCAAGGTATGGTTGTATATGTTCTCCTTCTCATTCACTTCAACGGGAATAACCTGTCCATCGTTGACAATTTCACACTGTTCCGGTGTTAACAAGACATGGATGAATGTCATTTTGACAGGCTTCCTTACCGCGTTATCGACGGCATTGGACAGGATCTCGACAAAGGTGCGAATAATAGCCGGACTAGCCATAAAGCTTTTCTTTTCTAGACGAGATTCCTCTGTCCAAACCCATTCGTTCATCGGTTCAATCATTTTTGAACCGACGTACATGTCGGGTCGGGTTAATATGTGATTAATAGGATCTTGTTTTGTATATTGCATTTGAGCCATGTGTTCTTTCACTTATCTACTTCTTAGTTACGTAAAGACTTCTTCAAATCACGACTAAAAAATAATAGGTTTCCAAAAATGAGTGAAAAGTTTTGGATGTACGATATAACAGAGTTGTTTCGTTCTTTTCAGTTAATACCATCGTCGTCGGACTCGTTGGCCGTCAGGTACAATGCTCTGACACGATTGGCCTTTATTGTCTGTGCGGTTCTAGCCCTGGTGGCGCCAACTCTAGCCTTGGTAACTTTACTTTTAATGCTGGCCTTTTTTATAGCCATGTACTCTTACTCTTCAGGACCGGCTTACATTGTCGGCCAGGCATTATCGCGCCGACCGGTTATTGAAAAGTATGTCGAATTGCCGTCAGTGCAAACCGGGCTTGACAATGCGGTCAATGCTTCTAATGAAATGCGTCAACTACAGCTATCAGAATTTATGAAAGAGTACACTTCGGTCGCCGACGGAGTCTGGTTTACCAATACCTTCCCACCGACGCAGAAAAGATTCTGTAACGATGCTGTCCTTTTAACAGACGGATGCGACTACGTGTCAATGAATCAGTCTCTGGCCGGACAGGAGAATGCAAAAGTCAAAATACCGCCCATTGTCGTGGCTCCATCGCACGATTTTGAATCATGGAAGAATAATGATTTTGTCGTTCCCTCGGGAATTAACCGTCGTACCAATTACGACCCGTACCGAGCCGGTTACTTGTCGGCCCAGTGTTGTCCTGTTGAAACAGTAAAGCCGGTTGAAACAGAAAGTCCCGTGTCTCCTTCTGAACCCACGACGACTCTGGCCCAGAAGCCCACTTTTGGAAGAACGTCATCAAACCAGAGACAAATAAAAGAGAATTATAATAAAGAAAATTATCCTAATGTGGGCCAAGTGCGGTCACGTCCTTTACCGGCACGGCTTCGGTCAGAAACCACGGCGACCGAAGATGAAAGTTACGATATCCCCGTCACCGTAATTCCCACCCCCATGTTTGAAAGTCGGGGAAAAGATAATCTTTTAACGCAAACACTTCAGCCTGGAGTTTATCAGAAGACCAACATTGGAGAGCCGATACAAAGTAATATCGGTATTTCCTACACTCCTCAATTCGTTCCGACCGAGATTGAAGAGACGGAAAGAGGAATCAAGTTTACACAGCGCAATCCGTGCGACATTCTTCATTTGGCAGCGGAGCAAGAGATTCCTATTGAGGAAAGTGTCGATAACGTATACGATCCGAGATTTACCGGTTACGGAACTGGATATCGTGCCTATGTTGATTCCTTGACTGGACAGCCACGCTTCTTCTACGACGATATAGATTCTATCACCATGCCCAACTATATTACCAGAAGCCATGTGGATGTTTTTCCCTGGGCCGACACCTACGGTCCAGATACGATGAAAAGTACCGACAATGGCAACGAGTATCGACGTCTAGCCAATAACGCCTTTACCGATTCCACCATCCTATTTCGCACGGAAATGCAGGAACGTCTAATGAGGAAGCGCAATGCCGAACTGTGGCAACAACGCTTAGCGCCCATTTCCACCCTACAACGCCTGTAGTCGCCTGGTTAATTTACATTTTACACATGTCGATTCATTTGCCGTCGAAGGCAAATGAATCTTTAGCGCTCTTTATTAATTTTAAGTTTCTGCTCTTGAACCGTATCGCAAGTCTTGTCCAACAGCTCTTTCATAAAGGCCTCGTCGTCGATGCCGCGATTGTACAGAAGAGCCTTGACCCGGTACTGATACTCCTTCTTATTGTAGGATATTTTCTTCTCCTGGTTGGTTAGTGAAATGTAAGTGTGTTCATCCAGACGAACACCTGTTTCACCGTTCTCGTTCAAATAGGCTTTTATGTCTTTAATGATCTCCTGTTCCTGCTTCCTCATGACTTTCAAGTCGTTAACCTTTCCCGTGATTTGGTGTTTTAGGTGAAGATAGCTTTCAATTATCTGTTGAATTGTCATATTTTTCATAGAACTCGAGTTCATTTAAGCCAAATGTGTCGGTAAATATCTTTCTTTCCTCTTCTGTCAGTGTGGACGGATCTAGACCGTCTCGAAGGGCCAATCTCAACTGAGTGGCCACCTCCATTTGAATCATGTGAGGATTGTTAAAGTCGGTATGCTCGAGCATAACGGATGCCATTTTCTGACATCGGTACTTTTGATCTGGGTCCATATAACTGATGGTCCTTTCAATGTCGGGATCTTGCCAAAGACTTTTAGTGTTCATTTTTATTGGATCTAGCACTTTTTTAATATAAAGTTGACAATATATGTCTTAAAATGGTAAATACTATTTCTTTATTTAGGGATAATACAAGTTCCACGGCACCCGTCCAATGGGATATAAATAGGAGATCGGTAACGGAAAGCATGAACATGTCTCAGTTGCCTTCCTTTTTGAAAGAAGAAAGCCGGATAATTCCCTTTGATAGGCAACTGTTGGGCTTCTTTTGGCAGCCCGGCTTTGATGAAACATGGTTTTATCTGGACGATGTCTTTGTCAAAGAGTGGTTAATAAAGCATGCATCACCTAAGCAGGACTTGTGCATCCAGAAAATATACGATGAATATCTAGTGCCACATTTTCATAAAAACTACGATTATGTTATATGTGGTCCTGAAGTGGAACATGTCTTCTCTGTCACGGGTAATTGTCTAAAAGAGCTGTGTTTACTGGTTAGTCGGGTATTTGTCCGTTTATTTGTCCGAACCGATCGTCTAGCACAAATGTTATCAATTGAAAGAGCCATAAACATTAACAAGCAACGCATTGATAATATTTTACTGGACTTGTAAAAGCTAAATAATGAATAGAGATCTATTTCAAATCGGTTACATATCGCCTCTGCTTCAAACGGATGGAAGTATTGATAATAAGATTAACATGCTGCCTAAACCGTACTGTTATCAGGACGTGTCCTGTTGCACGTCTCAGTTCAGTCTCTGTCGTTATCCGACACAGTCCGGTGCTAGACTATACTTTCCTAAATTCAGCCCATATTCAGATGATGGACAGGTTTGCAATACAGGCTCCTGTGCTGAGATGCTTAGATACGTATAAGACTGTATAGAACCGGTATTCCAAATGGACGAGTCCATTGGGAATTTAAGATGAGCAAATGAGACAGTGGTCATCATTTTGACAAGTGGAAGGAGTCGGGTCTATGGTTACTTTTACGGCATTGGTGGCGCTTTTGGTGCGTAAATAGTACATGCCCGTTTTTAAGCCTCGTCGCCACGCGTACATGTGCATACTGGAGACGCGATCAAGAGTCGGATTTTCCATGTACAAGTTCATTGACTGTGATTGATCGATGAAACAGCCTCTATCGGCGGCCATGTCAATCAGGTCTTTCATCTTCATTTCCCAAACAGTGAGGTATAGGGCCTTTATGTTTTCTGGAATGTTGAGTGCCTGTACCGAACCGTTATGTTGAACAATGTGATCTATCGTGTCTTGATTCCACATGTTTAATTTTATCAGATCCTCGAGTAGGTATTTGTTTGAAAGGATAAATGTGCCTGCCAGGACTTGTCTGTTGTGTAAATTAGATAGGAAAGGTTCAAAAGATTCATTATTGCCCATGATTTGGGCCGTGGAAGCGGTCGGCATGGGCGCGATAAGTAGTGAATTACGAACTCCGTGAAGTTTAATTTTGTTACGGAGTTTTTCCCAGTCCCAGAGTCCATTGGGTGTTGCTCTCTCCCAAAGATCGAATTGAAAGAGACCCTGTGAAATGGGTGATTCTTGATACGTTTTATACGGGCCGTACTTTACTGCCTCATGCATGGAAGCGGTCAAAGCAGCATGATATATGGTCTCAAAGATGTTGACATTCAAAGTCTTGGCCTCATCACTGCAGAAGGGTAAACGTAATCGACAAAATACATCGGCCAGTCCTTGAATACCGATGCCGATTGGCCGATGTTTTAAATTACTACAACGACATTCTGGAAGGGGATAATAGTTAATGTCAATGATTCTATTCAAGTTCACCGTGATTTGTTGCGTGATGCGATGCAGGGCTTTGAAATCAAAGACGCCATCCACGATAAAGCTCGGCAAGCACAGGGAAGCCAGATTGCAAACGGCAATTTCATTCTTGTCGGTATATTCAACAATTTCCGTACATAGGTTGCTTGATTGAATAATTCCAATATTTTTCTGGTTGCTTTTACGATTGACGGCGTCCTTGTAAAGCATGTAAGGTGTCCCTGTTTCTATCTGGGCCGTGACAATCTTCTCCCATAACAGGTGAGCCGGTATAGAACGCTTGCCTTTCCCTTCCCTTTCATAGGTTTCATATAGGGCTGTAAACTCGTCGCCAAAAACACGATCTAGTTTGGGACATTCATTGGGACACATAAGAGTCCACATGCCATTGTCCAGGACTCGCTGCATGAACAGATCCGGAATCCAAAGTCCGTAGAAGAGATCTCGGGCTCTCAACTCTTCACTTCCAGTATTCTTTTTCAGGTCGAGAAAGTCAAAGATATCGGCATGCCACGGTTCCAAATACAGGGCAAAAGAGCCTTTACGCTTGCCACCTCCCTGATCAACGTAACGGGCCGTTGCATTGAAATTACGAATCATTGGGACAATTCCGTTACTAATGCCATTGGTACCGGCAATATACGACCCGGCTGCTCGTATATTATGTAAGGAAAGACCGATCCCTCCGGCACTCTTTGATATTTTAGCACAATCACTTAGTGTTTTGTAAATTCCGTCAATGCTGTCATCGTGCATTTGCAGAAGGAAGCAGGAAGACATTTGAGGTCTTAACGTGCCTGCATTGAATAGGGTCGGCGTGGCATGAATAAAGTACTTGAGGCTCATCAAAGTATAAGTTTCTTTCACCTGTTCCAAGTTGTCGCCGTGAATGCCGATCGCCACACGCATAAACATGTACTGCGGTCGTTCCACCACACAATCCTTGATCCGTAAAAGATAGGATCTCATTAGAGTTTTTACGGCAAAGTAGTCAAAGTCGAAATCGCGATCATCCACGATGAGGGCGTCGAAATAATCGGCATGTTTCATTACGATGGAATAAAAGTCTGGACTGACCAGAGGACTGGGAAGACCGGTCTTTTCGTTAACGTTATGAAACAAGTCGTAAACTGTTCGAGAGAATATGTGAAATGTCTCTTTGTGCAAGCTGGATATTAGGATTCGTCCGGCTAATTTATTGTAGTCAGAGTGTTGTACCGAAAGAGAGGCAGCTACCTCGGCCGCTAACTCGTCTAGGCTGATCGTTTTAACACCCTCGTACAGACCATTGACCACTTTAATAGATACGTTGATCGGGTCGACGATTGGCGATAAAGCACCTTGTCCACCGATTGACCGACACAACTTTATCAAACGTCTCGTTATCTTGTCAAAGGACACATTTTCATACTGTCCATTTCTTTTGATTACTCGCATTGTTTTGTTTTATTACTGTCTATCTCTAAACTTGATTTATTCAAATCGCTGCTCAAGACTGTGCCACATATAGTTTATCATTTAATATGGCATTTTACAGCTTGATAACTATAATGAAAAGTAAAATGATGATCAGGACAAGGGCGGCCGCCAGCCAATTAAAAGTCGTTGTCAGCGGGGCAAAGATACTATCAGAATCAAAATGTTCAACCGTGGCTCTCCTTCTCCGGTTAGAGTAGGACGGGTGCTCATCGGTCCAAAAAGCGTTACCCTGTGGTTGCTTAAAGTATGTAGGCATTTTCAGTTCTTTTAAGGAAGAAATTTTATTTTAACTCTAAAATAAAATGTATGCCCAATTGACACAGTTCGGTAATTCCAATATAAATTCACTACCAGTTTATAATAATGATCCTTTAACGTACTGCATTGGAGAGAGTATGTCACAAGCTTTCAATCATGGAAGTAACGGTTCAACTTATGGGCAAAACAGTCCTAGCTGTCAAGTGTACCTGGCTCAAAGGTGCGCTCAAGGATGGGACGGTATCTGCGAGTACGCATCACAGTCAACGGCTAATCCCATCTGGTCTCAAGCGGCCAATACCATGAGCGGAGGCAATAAAGAGGTCCTGGGTTTGACATCCGGACAAAATCTGATTCGTAACACGGCACAGGAAAAGTACCGATCGAAAATGTACAATTGTGACATGAAAGTGGAACAATTCGATCCGCTCAATCCCGCTTCGCCGTACATAGCTTATTACATTGGTCAAAACTGTGTCCCTCAATACTCGGTCGATCCAAAAACAATTGACAACGATCGAGTTATGAATTTAGTTCTCGATCAGCCCAGTATTGCCATGCAAATGCTAATGAATATTAAAAACACCATGATTCGAGACGGGACTTTTACTATGTTGGCCGGAACACGCCTTGGACGCTTTTACGGCTTACCCGACCCCAACAAGCCAGCCACTGGCTACGCGGCACCTCGTCCACCATGTACGCCCAACCAATATCTTTTGAGATGATTCGGTCGTCCTTCGGTCGTCCTTCGGTCGTCCTTCGGTCGTCCTCCGGTCGTCCTTCGGTCGTCCTTCGGTCGTCCTCCGGTCGTCCTTCGGTCGTCCTCCGGTCGTCCTTCGGTCTTATTTACTATTGTCCATTTTCAGATTGGAAACGGCTGACATGATCTTGCTCAGATCAGGGGTTCGCCCTTGTTCAATTGCCGTCATTGTGTCGGTAACCGTTTGTAAAGTACTTCTCGTTGACGGATCCAAATCATGTTGAACACTATTGATAATGGTACCGACCGTGCCTGTCAAGTCGGACAGTTTATATTTTCCCGACGTTAAACCGTTCTTAATACTGTTTACCATGGCTTTAAAGTCGGGCATTTCCATAATAGACGAGATATCGGTAATGTCCCCCGCGCTGGCAATACCTTTTACCTGATCAAATACGTCGGCAAAAACCGGATTGTCCTTCAATATATTCATGGCGGTGTCGACCTTTGATGTTTCGTTCGACTCGGCGGCACTGTTCACCAGTGCTTCTCGTCCATTGGGCAGAAAAGCCTCTTCGAGTCGAAGGAGATCGGACCAAACACGTTCTCTCTGTTCACCGATGATAAAGTTCTCCATGGCAATAACACACGAGTGCTTACCTGTTTTAAAATCGGGCTGATCAAAGAGACATTGCCCTATCTTCGTGTTATTAATCAGAAACTGTCGGAACATGTTCACTTCCCTATCTTTCAATTCGCTACTTTCGGCGATATTCTTTAAATGCTTCGTGTACGTAACGATGATTGGATATCGTCTTTTGGCAAATGTGAGAGAGGAGAAAAATCCTGACAATAAATCAAATTCCATTTTGTGTATTTAGTACTTTATTTAAGCCGATTTCACAAAGTGTTAAACAACATTAGGTCGTCTGACTTCTTTTATCACTCAAGTCGAGTGATAAAAGCCTGTTCAACTTTAACCGCACATAGAACCCATATACGTCGTATTGCAATTTCCAGCCCCATAGCCATAGGCTTTGCCGATTGAAAAGTAGTTGCCAGTGCTGGAACCACAGCCACAACCCGCATCGCCATGTGTTAGGGTAGAGTAAGAAGGAGCTCCATACTGAGGAACAATATAATAACCTGATACTGATGTCATAGGAATTGGAGGTCTAATACCTCTAAAGCTATTATTGTACATACCTAGCTGTGCATAGTTACATCCAGATCCTGGATTTGGTCCTAGACCATAATAGACATTGTCATTCGTGTTGGATAAAATCATTTTTAATAGATTAAGATTTTTTTATAGTATAATCTCTTGAATAGTGGCTATAACATTAGATCAGGTCGGCTGAAACGATAATTTCGTCAACAATAACCGAGACAGAACGCGATCCGTCTACTTTCCAAGTTTTACCCAGTTTGGCTTCTGAATCAATCTGATCATATACATCAGCGTATTCAACCGATAAATACTCTATATACTCTGTTTTTATATTCTTCTCGCAAGGACGACCTCTCAGGGCTATTCTTTCCATGCAAGACACGGTTGACGTATCGATATAAAAACTACAATCCGGTTTCCATCTTAGAGCTTCGTGCATTTTCAACACGAGATCGTACTCGGCCGCGTCTAAATATTGTAAACGTCGACCATTTTTAGCAAAAATTAAAGACGCATCTGGTGAGCGTTCCACAAAAACAACACGGCAATCGAGCTCTTGAATAGTTCTGTACTGTTGTTTCATTGAATATAGAATAGCTAGCTGTAAAGTGCACATCCAGCGCTTTTCATCGTTATAATAACGCTCAAGAAATACACCCCAATAGTCCAAATCCTCCTCGAAAACATAATAACCACGTGCTTTCAGTTCATTAAGAACTGTGGTCTTACCAGCTCCTATATTACCATCAATACAGATAACTTTCATTTTTGCTTTTATATTTTGATAATCATAGACAAAATACAAAATCATATTTGGCCAAATATGATTTTAAGAAGCCTCATCGGGCTTTACATAAAAACGAGAAAGAGTATATATGGACACTGGTCCACAAACCAATGTAAATCTCATTCAACCTTGACAGCCATTGACGCTTCGTAAAGAGCTTTCCTATCTTCAAACAGTTTAGAATAACGTTCAAAGAGGGCAGGCGAATCCTTTGTATTGTTCCAAAGAACGCTCAACTCTTTCAAAGTAATTTTCGGATTTTTCACTCGTTCCTGTTCGCAAAAGTACAGATACTTGGAACGAAATCTATTCTTATTTTCACTTGGCACCTGTGGCTTCTTCTCTTCATGGTAACGCTTTTTATCCTTTTCAAACGCTTCGGACAGTTTTTGATCTGTTTCAGGATCAGGAGACAGTTGGAAAAGTCTCCAACGACGACCTAGTTCGCATGTCACTTCACGAATATTCATGTTAGGATTTTCTTTTCTAATCTCCTTTCGAACTGGATCGCAAAAGTACAAGTACTTACTTTTAGGACGAACTGGCTTCGGTGGTTGATCAATATTTGTAACCACATTCTTAAACTTCTTGATATTATTCTTATCTTTCCAAAGAGCTATTAATTCCTCAGGTGCATTGTTGGAATAAAGAAAATTAACAACATACGTACTAATAGCCAAGGGTTTTGTATTCACTTCTAGAACCATTATTTTTTAGTGGTTAAAAAAGTGCTTAAATCATTTGCAATCTTCAAGTTCAATTGATGGTGCATTATTTAACATTTCCGTCCCGATTCCCGACTTTGAAAGAAACTTAGTTTACTTCGTAACTTTAGTTCGTAACTTTAGTTCGTAACTTTAGTTCGTAACTTTAGTTCGGACCTTTTCGTCCCAACTTCTGACTTTGTGAGAAATTTAGTTTACTTCGTAACTTTAGTTCGGAACTTTTCTTTCAAAGTTGTCACTTTGTAAGAAATTTAGTTTACTTCGGACTTTTCCGTCCCAACTTCTGACTTTGAGAGAAATTTAGTTTACTTCGTAACTTTCCGTCCCAACTTCTGACTTTGTGAGAAATTTAGTTTACTTCGTAACTTTTCTTTCAAAGTTGTCACTTTGAGAGAAATTTAGTTTACTTCGGACTTTTCCGTCCCAACTTCTGACTTTGTGAGAAATTTAGTTTACTTCGGACTTTTCCGTCCCAACTTCTGACTTTGAGAGAAATTTAGTTTACTTCGTAACTTTTCTTTCAAAGTTGTCACTTTGAAGGAAATTTAGTTTACTTCGGACTTTTCCATCCCAACTTCTGACTTTGTAAGAAATTTAGTTTAGTTTGTAACTTTTCCATCAAAGTTGTCACTTTGTGAGAAATTTAGTTTACTTCGTAACTTTTCCGTCCCAACTTCTGACTTTGAGAGAAATTTAGTTTACTTCGTAACTTTCCGTCCCAACTTCTGACTTTGTGAGAAATTTAGTTTAGTTGGTAACTTTTCTTTCAAAGTTGTCACTTTGTGAGAAATTTAGTTTACTTCGGACTTTTCCGTCCCAACTTCTGACTTTGTGAGAAATTTAGTTTACTTCAGACTTTTCCATCCCAACTTCTGACTTTGAGAGAAATTTAGTTTACTTCGTAACTTTTACGTCCCAACTTCTGACTTTGAGAGAAATTTAGTTTAGTTTGTAACCTTTCTTTCAAAGTTGCCACTTTGTGAGAAATTTAGTTTACTTCGTAACTTTTCTTTCAAAGTTGTCACTTTGTGAGAAATTTAGTTTACTTCGGACTTTTGCATCCCAACTTCTGACTTTGTGAGAAATTTAGTTTACTTCGGACTTTTCCGTCCCAACTTCTGACTTTGTGAGAAATTTAGTTTACTTTGAAAGTTTTTGGTTCTACTCAGGAGTCTTCTTCTTTTCAACCGTAACGTGTATTAAGACAGAATTTATTTCCCTATAGGGAAATAAATAGTAATTATACAGAAATAAGGTAATGGTAATTATACAGAACGGAAAAAGGTATCAATAGAGCTTTGAACGGCTTCAAGATCCAAATCCAGTTCATATTCTAGAACACGAGGTAAATCATGACGAATATATTTAATGAGACAATAGCCGTTGTTGACGTCTTGTTCGCGTGCCGAAAAGAGAATCTCATCAATTACTTGCTCAACAAGAGAACTATCCGTATCAAAAGTAAAAGCCAAATAAGGAGCTAAATTATCTTGTAAATAGGCTTTTGAGGAATTAATATTATTGGTTACGGTAAGCGAAGCAGCCAATGTAAAACTTCTCAAGGCTTCGGCAATCAAGGATTCTGAGACGTGTAAATGAGATGCTAAGTAAGGAACCATGTAGAAACCGTATTGTTCTTTCATATCTTCATCTTGTCCCATGACACTCTGGTAATCATTAAGTATGCTCTCAACTTTACACATGTTAAAGTTGGTAAGGTTTTGCAAGAAACTTGCCAAGTTTTTGTTAAATATGCTGGCTTTGAAAGTGTTCATTTCAGAAAGTGATTATTCAATTGAAAGTTTAATGTTGGAGAGAAAGTCGAATTTCGCCGAACGTCAGATCGTGCTTAAAATATCTTGAAGGTCTTTTTTGGCAAGTCTACATTGGTCAGTTCAGTTCCAATTGTGTTAATCATGTCAACGAACCATTGATAATAGACTTTTTGGTAGGTTTTATCAATGGCGGACATGAGAACTTTACCATTCTGAAATACGGTAATACTGACAAACTTATCCTTGTTCTTTTTTTGTTCGAGGTCGCTTTCAGCCACGTATTGAGCATAAGTAAGTATTTCTTCTTGGGGTTCGAGTGTTTTCCTGTCGTAAGTGATCTTTGTAATGGGCAAAGTTTCCAAGTTGTCTATGGGAATTTTCAACTTGACACCCATATTAGATATCAAGGGTGGTACAACGTAGATGGTATGATGATGTAAATAGTTAGAAAGGACCGTCCTATTGATTTTAAAGCCGAGATCAAAGTCTATATTTCTCATGGCTGATTTTATATAAATTACGAAAGGGGATGCTTCTGTATTTTCTAAAGAGAGGGAGAAGCATTCTGATAACTTTGACAGACGCCTTATTATAAGATCTAAACTGCATTTGACATCTGTTACGTGCTTACAGCCAGTTAGTTGAAAGACGCCATTCTTAAAGATTTTAATGTTCACTTTCTTTTCTACTTGAACCACTAATGTAATACAATTGAGAAAGTTCTTCCACGTATTCTTTTCCGTGCTGACTAGTTTTTTATGTTTTTTAGAGAAGCATTCACCCTTTTGAAGCATTTTATATTTGATGCAAAGTATCTGTTCGGTAAGTTGCAAGTGATTAAAGAATTTCATCAAATCAATGTTTTTTATGTTACTTCGAACGGTAAAAGTTTGAGTTGACACTTCGATCTTTTCAAAGTCCATTTTCTCTTTTATCGTTCATATGGATGCTATAAACTCATTTATTTGATTTTTAGCATTGCTTGGAGCTGTAGCTTTTTCTTCTCGGTTTGGACAGAGGACTTTGGCAAAGTTTGAATAGGAACTGGTTGATGAGTGGTGGGGAAGCTTTTCACCGTATCAAAGTAAGAATAGGTTTTATCTCCGTAATGGTCATCGACAAACTGAAAGAAGCGAACAGACTTTTTGAGCGGAACGTGTTTAGTCTCTTGTTTAGTCTCTTGTTTAGTCTCTTCTTCTTCAAAAGTGAACTGAATAATAGGGTCTTTTTGTAAAATGGACTGATTAATCTGTTCCTGGTCTATAATTAAACGATCATTTTTTAAAACTTTAAAAGTCCCAATGTTGAGAATATCGCCGTTAATGTTTTTAATTTCAATATGCACATTAATGCCAAGGCATGGATTGCAATTAAAAAGAGCGATTTTAAAAGGACCAGTGATATTAAATCCGTCCTCAAATGTCAAACAAGTGTTGTTTTCGTCTAAAAGAGCGACAATATATTTATCGACCGATACTACCATTTTCATAGAGATGCTTCAGTATTTTTAAGTAACATTAGACTTGAGAGAATTGAAAGAGGGCATTAATTTGGATGTCAGGATTAGGAGGCGCCGATGGGCTAGTATCGGTTAACATGGTCTGAAAAGTCTCTCCTGTCGGTAGATAGACACGCATCCGAACTGTACTGTCTAGACGAAAGCGGATGGTCTGTGTCATGTCGTCACCTTTCAATGTCAAAAAGTGAAGATCGTGTCTATGGTCTAGATCGTACATGGACGCCCGAAAAAGGGCTTTAGTAGCGTTCGGATTGTTAGAGTATATGTTGTTTATTTGGGAAGCAATTCCTTCGTTGGTCAGTTCGACGTAGTAATAGGGTTGATACGAGGTACTTCCACCATTGCCGACTAATAAAACCGTATTAGGAATAACTAAACGATTAAGTTTAATTTCATAGGCAGGTGTATCCTGAGACGAAGTGTATTTCCACGTCAAAGGATTAACATTGTCATAGCCGAGTTGAAGCAGTTCTAGTTTTAGCCCAACGGGCGACATGGAGAAAGGCGGACTAACAGTGGCCACACTCGTCTGTTGATTGAATTGAACAATATTTCTAGTTTCACCCTGAGGAGGAATTGGCGTCCCATTGTACACGGTTTCGGGAATTCTAATAAACCAGTTTTGCAGTGAGGTAGTAATACCGGGCAAAAGGACTTGATTACTAGTTGATCCGACTCCAGCCGTGGCTATGTAGTTAGGTACAGCATTTCGAATCGAGTAATTATGTGTTGATAACCAGGGACCGACATTATTAGGAATAGACAAAAGACCAGTGGCACTATTATACGAGCTAACCTGTCTCGCCTGGTTTAAACTCTCATTGTAAACATATTTGCCAACATAGCTCTGTTCATTAGCTGACCCATTAGGAACGAATAAAAGCAACTCGTTCAATGACAGATCGGTCGGATCATTAATGGTAATCATGTCGCCCAAGGTAAATGGGACGCGATCAACCAAAACAAGTTGGGCCCGATTGCTTCCTAAATACGTATAAGACTTGATTCGAGACGTTTGTGAAGACACGGTCCATGTTACCGTTGCGGCTCGATAGTAGTTTAAAGTGCTCTGTAAAAGATCGGGCAAGACAGCCCACACTTCTAGAACCGTCTCATGTGAATTGATCGGTCCAGAAGAGTTGCCTATAACTTGACAGTTGATAAAAGTACTACCCGGTAATGAGATGTTAAATAGATTACTTGTCCAGGCGACAAGTGGAATGCCTACACATACTGGATCAATCATTTGAGATCCGGTATTACGTCCACTCTGTGAGAAAGGGACGGCAAACTCTCCCGGTTGAGGCCATGTGTTTCGATCTCGATAAGTAGAATCAAGTTCAAGATAATATTTACCCATTTTATTTTCCTATTTTTAATGCTTTAGAGCATTAGAAATAAGTGACATGATAAAGTTACATATGATCGGGAACGTCAAAGCTTTCGGGCATGCGAAATTTAACTTTCAGTTCGCGACATCTTTCAATATGCGCCAAGTCCAATTCTTGCACATGACCGTTACACAAATAGCCCACGACCACTAAAGTATCAGTATCGTCCGAATCACAATCGTCACAGACCAAATCGCCGTCAATCACTTTATTGTTATATTCGTCAATTTCAGCCACTACATGGATTTGAGGAGTGCTAGTTGGTAATCTTGCTTGTTGCTTCTTGCCTTTGGGACTCTTATTCTTTTCAATTCCAATTTCTCTCTTTTTGGGCTTGACAGGATCAGCTTCTTCACACACGACTTGTCCCATGCGTGTTTCATACTCTTTTAAAACCTCCATTAGACTGGCTTTATTGCCAGTTCGAGACAGGCCTCTTTCCTTGTTCAAACTTCGCAAATCGGCCACTTTCATCTTGTCAATGCTGGAAAAAATAATAGGGGTCTGTTGTTGACGAGATAACTCGTCTCCATTACGATCAACTTCGCTAAACACTTCAGGTGTTTTTAAACTCTTCTTGCCTGTACTGGGCGCTTCGGCCCCTGGCAAGACGGCAACTTGGCATTCAAAGTACTCGTCCCAACACTTTTCAACAGTTTCCAGTGATATGTTACACTTTAGACTTAGTGCTTGAAAGAAACCAGAGACTAGCTCTTCTTTAATGACATTTATAAACTTGCATGTATTCATTTTGTCACAGTTTTGTACTTGTTTAAACTGATCCACCTGATGAAAAACTCAAATTATAAAATCAGCCAAAGAGGATTTCATTCGATGACACTACTTTGATCACAAGACACCGATTTATATTCCGAACAAAAATATAAATCATGTAAGAGAAGGTTTTCTAGTCCGACCTGGGCTCTTCCACGGCCTTAGGGTCTTCCACGGCCTTAGGGTCTTCCACGGCCTTAGGGTCTTCCATGGTCAATGGGTCCTCAATGTATTTCATGAAGCCTTCGAGCGATGTCTCTTCGGGAATATGGGCGGCTCGACGACTGTCCATATACTTTTTAAGGAACTTTTCTTCAAATTCAGGATGCTCTTTTTTAGTGTTAATCAGCCATTGACAGCAGTTGCGCATAAGATTCTGGCAATCTATGGCCTTCTTTTGGCACTCGACGACCGTGTATTTCAAATGCGCCAATTTCACTCTTTGTTCAATGTATTTATCTTGATCGTCTTGCTCTCCTTTCTCTACGTCGGCTCGGAGACGAGCTTCTCGCTCTTTAATCTCTTCAATCTCCCGTTGCTCCTTTTTACGTTTCTCGGCCACATTTTGCGACAGGGTATGTTCTACTTGTGATTTTAGATCGACTTCAATGGTCTCATCGGCAAAACCCTCGGTAACTAGAGGGAAAGGCATTCCCATTTCACATGTGAAAATGGAATTGGCAGAGTCGACCTCTTCAATTATCTTTCGAGTGCGAGCTTCAGCCTCTTCCAAGGTGTAAAAAGAGCCTCGTATTTTACCTACTCCTTGAATTACTGATTTACGCGATTGCAAGGCTAAAAGTTCCTTCTGAAGATCTTCGGATAGAAATTCTGGAAGCTTGTTTAAAAACTTGTCCATGGCATAATCTGGCAAAAGCATGTAGGAGAATAAGGCGTACTTGTGATCTTCACGGTGGAGCGGATCGCGAAACTTTCGATTTACTCTGGGGAAGTGGTCGGGTGTTTTGGCCAGAGCAGCATAGGCGCTGGTGACTTCACTCTCAGTCAAAGTTGGGGTTCCACTCTGGTTTTCCTGTTTAAAAAAAGACATTTTTAAACAGGTTTCCTTATTTCTTAACCTGATTTGTTTAGGGAAAAAAATTAATCGGATAACAAAATGAGTAATTCAAGTGGTATTTTAGTATTCTTTTCAGTCATATTGTTTTTGGGAGCGGGTGTCTGGGTGGTTCAAAGCATTAAAAGTCCGTCCAGCAATGAAGGCTACTCCGGTCCAAGCAGCAATTACGCTCAACTAGGAGGTGGCTACAATACACAGCTATTCTCGCCTTGCGTAGCTAAAAGGTGTGCTGGCGGTCCTTACATGTACACTTCCAATCCGTATTTGCAAGCCGTGTGCCAAGGGGTGACCAATTCCGAGCTGGCATCTGTTTCGTGCGGACGCGCTTTCCAAGGACGCCCCGTAAGATTTGACTATTCCTCCTTGTCGAACGGCGCTTGGGACAATGCCTTGTGTAATACGAGTGCTGGATGCGGATGTTCAACATCTCAATGCGTCCTGTAAATGAGGAAGGAAGGTAAAAATTCTCCTATGAAGACACGTTTAAAGACACGTTTAAAGACACGTATTGTCAGTGAAAAAACATGAACTCTATCAACTATATTGAGATAATGAACGAGTACTGTCTGGAAAAAAATATAGACGGACCAGATTATAAAGTGGTGTCTCGAGACGGGATAAACACTAACACGGTCTTTACGGTGGCATTATATTTTCAAGGAGAGACGTTTACAGCGTCAGCTACCAGTGTCCGCTCTGCCGAACAGCAATGTGCTTGTCAAGCGGTCGACGTCTTCGACATCATGTCCTACCTGAAAATGAACACTACTTGTGTCAAATACAAAATTATCGAAGTGGAGAATGTGTTAAACGATGTTTGGCACCACAAGACCGACACTATATTTATCATTTTGAAACAGATGCGGAATCGGGAGCAAAGTTTTAAAAAGCTACAGCTAAAAGTTGAAAACATGCAAGATTTACTACATTAAAAGAAAGTAACTCAATATGATAAACCAGATGTTTGGACAGCGTCTTCAAAACTTGTTTGCCTTAATAGATCAAGATGATGACGTTAAGGTCCAGTTGTCACTTTATGATCAGATCTTGGACCTGTTACAATTAGACAAGGAACTGTTTGCCTCATTAATCAAAGATGTGACTTGTACGGTTGAAACACTTCGTCGAAAGAACAGGGTGACAGTGAGTCCATCGAAGGTAAGCCCGCTGCGGGCTTTACGTCCTAACAATGGACGCATTGTCCCTCGTTTGGTTCGAACCGTTTACACTGATCCGCAAAATGTCCACGTGTTAACTGGTGAAACGATTCGAATCGCTCTTCTCATATTAGAGGACCAGAAAGCAACATACCAAGGTCGTCCATTTGATCATCCTTTTTTCGACAATATTGAATTAGCAGATACTTACCAGGGTCTGTCTGTCGTTGACTTGTTTGCTTCAATATATCATTACATTCAGAACAGTTTTCATCGTGACGAGTTGATGAAACGCCTGCATGAAGAGTTAAATGAAGCGGTCGGCACGTGTCTTTCCGGACACGTTAGCCGTTTGATCAACTCACTACGAGGTTTTAGCAACGGTCGTTACGATATACAGATGGACTCTTTCGAGGAAGACAAGGCACGTCTTTACCATGAATTGAATCAGCGCCTGAATTGGCAAACAGTGGACACAGGGATGCATCAAGTCCAAGAAATCATCAATAGTGGACAAGTTCATCTACCAGAAACAGAAATTACTTTACGTATTTTGTCCGAATATACACAATGTCAATGGAGATTTAGGAAGGCTCGGTACGAAGTTAGACCCTAGTCACGAAGTTAGACCCTAGTCACAAAATGATCTCTTAACGTATCGAGTCTAATATGTATTTATTGTAAATTTTACGATTAAAACAATCGTAAAATACTGGCCATTTAGCAACTTGCCACCTTTAAAATACTGGCTTTGATTTCACTCGAAAACTGTTTTCTGTTCAGGGAATTTTCTAATATTCTAGCATTTAACGAACGAATCTCTTCTTTATACTTGTTATTCTTTTCATTTAGTAAATCAATACATTGCTTCAGATTAGTGTTTTGCTCTTGATACAATAGTACTTTTTCTTGTAAAGTACTAATTTCGTGATTTATATAACGCTTAGCTAATAAGGACATTTTAATGTATGGTATTTGGTGCTTTTAAACTGTTCCAAGGTATTAGTAGTGATACATGGTCAAATTAGGCGAGAATGACGCGGAGTTTAACACGAGATGTGTCCCAGTTGTTTTGCACGATCAAGGTTTCGAGAAAGGTGCGATCTCGTTCATTGAGGGCTGCTATCAGGACTTCGGTGGATTTGCCGCGCTTCATTGCTGGGAACAGGAGGCTGTAAATGCGACTCTCGTCCATTAAACGAAGCAGGGGACACATGCCTGTCGTGCACTTATCATTAGTCCAAGCTAGTCCGTAACGTTCGGCTAATTTGGACAGTTGATCATTTACAGCTGTATAAGGATTAATCAGGATTTGCATATTGTTATTCTAAACACTGGGTTTCACTTAAACTGATGTTCGTGATACTTTTCAAACATTTTTTCCAAAAGGGTGGCTATTTCATCGACGGACAGGTAAGGATACTTGTCCTGTAGTAAAAGCTGATGTTTTTGGTTGAAGCTTCGTTTAGCGTAAAGCAGTCTATACTGTTGGTAGGTTTCTGAATTGACTTTCTTGTGTTCTTGCCATTCCCGTCCCATCATGACAAAGAGTCGTGATGTCGGCAAGTAAGGATTTTCTTTCATCAAAGTGTTAAGTCTATCCATTACGAAGAGGATGTAAGGGGACCTTTTTCTCTTTTCAGGATTTTTAAGCTTATCATCACGATCAAACTTAATTTTGAGAAAGGCTTCCTGATTGTCGGGGAGACACCAAGTGTCAATTAGTTCTGCATGTCCGACTCTTTTCAAGAACTGTATAACAAAGGCATTATGTTTCTTCATCGTGTTTTTCGGCTTCTTGTTTTAACTTTAGGCTATTTTGAATAGCCGTGTCCTTCTTGACACGTTTTCGTCGAAACGTGTCGTCGATCGAGTCGCAATCCTCATTGGACTCGTCTGACGCGTTGAAAGAATTGGCTCGGTGCAGGCGGTCCTGGCGATTACGCGACGGCATCTGAACAAGTTCTTCATCGGAGGAAGAGCTGCTAGAGACGTCCAAGAAGCGGAGCACTTCTGCCTCCCGCTCCTTGTCGAATTGCCAAATACCTCGGTTCTTTATGTACTTTCCTTGAAATAAGTCTTCAAGGTCGACATGGTCCTTATCGCCTTTTATGTACACATAGCCGCTTTTGCTAGTGCCGCTGTCCATTTTACCTCTATCTGTCATTTCATAAATTACTTTGTCTCTGTAGAAACTTGAATTTACCTTTAAAGTAAGGAGGTGTTGTTGACAAACAAATGGACCAATTAAAGAAAAGGTGTATTGAATCATATGAAAATGGGATGCCAATTATAAGCGATGCCGAGTTTGATTCAATCTTTGAAGATAGATCATTGTTTGACATTCCTGGTCTGGCCAGGTATCGATCAGAGAAATTACCAGTCTGGGTTGGATCGCTTAACAAAGCTCGCGACGATAAAAGTCTTCAGGCATGGCTTCATCGCCTCAAGGGATCGGCCACGACATTTGTCGTGTCGGGCAAGTTGGACGGTATCAGCGCCGTATTTGAATACGACGAAACGGGAAAAGTGGCCATGTACAGTCGCGGAGATGGGATGCGCGGATGTAACCTGTCGTCGTTTATACCACTGTGCGGTGCGCGCGTCCTGTTAGGACAGGGATTTCGGTCCAAGGGTTTGATTCGCGGCGAACTGATCATGAAAAGAGAGACATTTAAAGAACGGCACAGTACATTGTTCAGTACGGCTCGCAATCTGGTGGCTGGACAGTTTAATCGTAAAAGTCTCGACCATGACATTCTGGCCGATATCTGTTACGTGCCATATGAGATTATTAGCCCTGACCAGCATCAGCTCTGTCTAATCCAACAGCTGGCCTTGCTTAAAAAATTAAATTTACCCACTCCTCCATTTAGAATCTGTTCTCGCCAGGAGTTGACGCGAGAACATCTCAACACCATCTTGGACCATTTTACCGAGGAATCACCCTACACCCTGGACGGACTTGTCATCTCCGTAACAGGTCCCTATGAACGTAACGAAGGTGGCAATCCATCGTATGCCATCGCCTTCAAACCCTCTTTACAAAGTACGGCTCTCGTGGCTGTTGTCGATCACATTGAATGGAACATGAGCCAGTGGGGTATTTATATTCCCGTAATTCACATTCAACCCGTGTTTATAAATGGTATTTTCGTTACCAGATTTACAGGACACAACGCCAGAAATGTCGTCGATAATCAAATCGGTCCTGGTGCGCAAGTACTATGCATGCTTTCGGGGAATGTCATTCCTCACGTGGTCAAAGTGTTGACGCCGTGGACGGAACCAATCACCTTGCCCAGCTCTATCTGGAGTGGCGTTCATCTAGTTAGAGACGGCGAGGAGGATTTGTCGGATGAAAAAACCATTCGCATAAAAGCCATTACCTCCTTCTTGACCAAAGCTTCTTTCAATAATGTGAAAATTAAGACGGTAGAAAAGTTATACGACAAGTGTGGAATTAAAAATCTTGTCAACTTGTTGCAAGCAAGTGAAGATGAAATCCGTTCAGTGTTTCCAGGCCGACAAGGTTATAATATCTGGAATGAGTTGAGTCGAATAAAAGTCACACCTATTTCTGTAAGTAAATTTCTAAGTGCTAGTAGCAGTTTTGGCTATGGAATGGGAGAGAAGAGAATGGACACTCTGTTACAAGTGCCCGATTTTCTCTCCGTTAAACCAAGCATTGATCAAATGTTGACACTGGCCGGTTATTCTCGTGTTCTCTCTCAGCAAGTACACGACAACTACGAAACGGCCATGCAATTGCTACAACAATGCTCAAAACTCATGAACATTCAACAGTACGAGCCTTTAAATTTGACAACACCAAGTACTAAAAGCTTACGTGTTTGTCTTTCCGGTTTTAGAGATGACACCTTGGAAACTATCTACACCATAGTCACTCGAGTGACTAAAAACACGGACATGCTTATTGTCAAAAGCTTGGACGAGGGTTCGTTAAAAGTACAGACGGCTCGGCGTTTTTCCATTCCTATAAAGCTGCGTGAGGAAGTGCTGGCATCATCATAGGCTGATAAAGTTAGCATTAGCCTTTAAAGACCAACTTAAAAGTTTTTACTTTACTAACATATTGGCCAGTAAAATAAAAACAGCTTATGCGTACTTGTCCGACTCTAAAATTGAAGTTTCGTCTTCTACAAATATGTCTAGTAAATCAGATGCACCAATGTCCAATATGAGTGATATACTCGATAACTACAGTGAAAAAGCTTCCATGGAGCACATTTGCCCAGTGGAAGAAGACTCTGATTCCTTTTATGACGATGACGACTGCAGTGTCTCAAGTTACGATTCCATCAAGTTACTTGATCGCATTTCCAGTTTTCAAAATACAGCCAAGTGTACCAGACATTGGGACGATGATGAAGAAGAAGAGTTCTCCGAAGACGAAACAACTGGAGAGGAAGATAAGGAACAGGACTATGAAACCTATCTTAGATCTCTCAATGAAAAATACGCTGATCAACTCAACGGCCTTTCGGCTATTTCCGACAAGCTCAACTGGTTGCAAAAGGTGTCACCACCTCTTAAAACCATGGACGTGGAAAATTTTCCTGAACTACTTACCAATCTCATTAAACCAGTCAATAGAGAGAAACAGTCGCCCATAAAATTCGGTCCATTTCGTCCTGCTGACCATATTGAAGTCAAGATTGGGGAAAAGACATTTATTGTCACTCGTAAAGAAGCCGAACCGAAGACCATTTGCAAATTTATGGCCATGGGCAAAGTGTGCGCCTACGGCGATAAATGTAAATTCTCCCATGTTTTGGACACTAAAAAGAAGTGGTGCAAAACAGTCAAGAACGGGGAAATTTGCCCATTTGGTGACAAGTGCAAATTCCTTCATCTTGAGACAGAAAACTTAAAACCCAATTGCAAGTACTCGAAGAATTGTAACAATCCACGATGCACTTTTATTCACCCTGAAGGACGCACTATTAAACCAGCTGTACCAAAACCTTTGACGGTAAGCGACACGAGTCTTACACAGAGAATTAAAGAACATGTGTTGAACGAAACACTCAACTCTGCCAAAAGCGGCCAAAGTAAGAAGTTGTGGCTATGCAAGAACATGTTCAAAGTGACCAGCCAAGGCATTGAAGAGTTGAATAGCTGCAAATTTGGAAACGCCTGCATATACGCCCATAATAAGGAAGAGATTAGTCAAAATGTTGAAGTTTGCCGATTTGGCGAGAAATGCAATGCCGTAGTCATAAACTTTATCAACAAGGGTGACGGCAAAGTTCGCCGTTATGAAAATAAGGAAGATGCAGTACGCAAATGCATCCGTCTTCATCCCAAAGAGAGACTCATAGACTTTATCAAACGTGTTCAGTAATCATTCAAGGAGCCATGTTTCATTTCTAGTCTTAGTCTATATAACCACCTTAGAATTGTAGAGGATTCCGAGACTCCTATAGAACCCGTCTCTAGTTGGAATCCCGGCATAAAAAACAATAAAATCTCATCACATAAAAATGTGCCGAGATTGTTAAAAAATGAAGACTCGTCTCATAGAGTTTATAGATGCACTTCTCACCGTTTTCGAAGACTATGAAAGTCTAGATTGCAGTCTAATTTCAGACTCGGAAGCGGCTTCCGCGTCGCCTAGCCGAAAACTGGCAGCCCCAAACTCTTCATCAAGCACCATCTCTAGCCACGCCAAAATCCTCTATAAAAGATTAATCTACTATCGTCATTATGTTAACAATGTCTTGGAGGAGGACACCATTAATCGTGCCATGAAAGACTTTTTCACCGACCCGGTCGTGATTAAACAGATTGAAGGAGAAGATGTCCGTTTAATGCACGGTACCGAGATGGAAGAGGACAGTCACTCCTTATGGCGCTTATGCTCTCCTAGAAATAAAACAATAATATGGAAATGGGTTCGATTATTCATGACTGCTTTCATTCAAACTAAAGAATAAGGCATCGGGTAATAAAACATGGACCGTAAATACTGCGCCTTCTTGTATTCCAATTATTCACAAGCATCGATAAACGCACTAAATTACATTAAAAATCTGCCTTTTGACTTTGCAACCGTGACGGGTTTAACCTTGGTCTGTGTCGACAATCCCCTTTTCAAAGAGATGCTCTTAGCCAACGACATTGAACATGTTCCCGTTTTACTGGTCGAGTACTATAATGGATTGAAACAGAAGTTGGAAGCCGATTACTTGTACATGTGGATTGACCAGGTTGTTAAAGCATTACGCTTTGAAACGCCTCAAGCTCCTCCTGTAGTTGAACTTTCCGAACCGGCTACGGACAGACGCACCGTTCTATCCGATGCTCCCATGGCTGTTCAAACAAATCCCTCCTTCAACGATGATCACACTCCTTCAATAACAGAGAAGAGGAAAAGTGGCAAAGTCGACATTTCCGCTCTGGCCTTGGAGATGCAAAAGAGTCGAGAAATTGACATGAAAAACCTTCCCAGACCGGACCAGTCCTGATCTGTGACCAAGTTAACGAAAAGTAAAACTTGATTTTGTCATTCTGGCCAAACGTCATAGCTGAAAGCAAACATGAATCAGTTGTTCATAAGGGAAAACATCTGCGTCGAGTCAAAGTACTTGGATAAAAATATTCTTCAGCATATTGAAAGACAGGTTAGAGCTGATAAGATTAAACAGTGCACTAAAAAGCAGGGTTTTATTCGCGAAGTGTCCAACTTTACCATCTTCTCCTCAAAGATTTCAATGGCCGACTGTAATAATGTATTTAATATCGAGTACCAGGCAATGTGCATTAAGCCGACCGTGGGTGTCGCTTACCAAGGTTCCATCCTTTTCTGTCAAGGTTCTCGTATTTTCTTCAACATTGACAATCTGTTTCAAATCCTCGTAACCAATGGCATTCGACTAGAACCCATGGATAACATTAAAACCCCGTATACTTTTGAAAAGTGTAAGTGTATCATTGACGGCGACGATCATCAAACCCTTATCGATCATATTCGCATTGACGTGGTCGAATTCAAGAATGGAAACTTTATTTCACTCGGATCACACGTCCACTGAAACAATTCAATTCAACTTGTCAACATGACAATTTGAATTACTCTCATCCACGGCTCCTTTTATAAGAGGCAAAATGACTACTTTTAACAACAAGATCGTATACGCTAACACGCTACTGTTCTTAGAAAGACGGGGTTTTGAGATGATTGAGTATACCGAGGCCGACAAGAATGGCGCTAAACCGAGAATGCTGGCTAAAAGTCGAGACACGGACCAGCTACTTTCCGTATTCTTTGTGGAAAACTCTAAAGTCACCATACAAGTTATTAAATCAATCCTGTCGACCCTGGTGCCAACATGCCACCATATTGTCATTATGTACGCCTATTCATTAACACCAGATGCACGCCAAATCATATTCACTCAAACTGACATTTTCCGCTTTGAAGTCTTTCATTTCGATGAAATGTCCTACGATCCGATCGAACTAGTCCCACTTCATCGTAAAGCCCTGGAAAAGCCTAAAGAGTGGATTAAACTTCCTCACATTCTCACTTCGGACATAGTTGCCCGATATTACGGCTTTCAGGCGGGAGATGTCATCATGATTTTAGAAAGCGGCAACATCACTTACAGGAGATGTGTTTAATTAATCATTAAAAATGACAGATATTTTTCTACATATATAAAATGAATAGAGAAACTTGCTCCAATATTCACAGTTTTTTCCAATTGAACCCTATGGTAGGAAGCAATCTGACAGTGCGCCAAAGAAAGGCAATGCACGATCAAATTGCCAAACGTTGTGACAAGTATAATGTCAAAGGAGTATTGCCACCTTGCAAGTACAGTAACGAGTTGCGCGATCCGGTAACAGGACGCTGCGAATCTCTCTCTCGCATGGCTAGTCTCCGTATGAGTCCAAGAAGACGGTCCCGTTCCCGTTCCCGCTCTCGACCCCGCTACAGTTATCGCCGCCTGTCTCCTCGTCGCGTTTCCGCCAAACGTCCGTACCGAACCGTGGAAGAGGTTGACATTTTAGAAAAAGATTACTATTAAACACCACCTTAATTAAAACTGGACGCATTTCATGGACGCATTTCATGAACGCATTTCAATTGACCAAGATCAATTGAAATAAAAAAGCCTTTTTACTTTTTCAAGGCACCGTACGCCTTATCGTAGCTAAAGTAACAGACATTCTTCTGGGCATAGTTGCCGGGAATGCCAATACTATAAGCGGGTACCGTAGTGGCCGGCAGCGCTGTCGTGGTCTGTGGATTCTTGGTGCCCGTATGGGAAAAGAGAAAGTTTGTCAACTTTGTCAAATTATTGGCAGGATTGGCCTCATCGGGCAAGAATTGCGCTACCCGGTTACCGTTGCGATAGAGGATAATTTGCGGAACGTAATCAATAGGATGAGAGGTCTCAGCGGCCATAGATCGGATTTGCTGATTATTCTGATAGACGTCCATGAATTTGAAACTACATCCCTGTATCTGCTGTGACAGTCGATCAAAGGCCGGTTTAACATCTTTGCAGTAAATGCAGTCATTGGAGAAGAAGAAGACTAAATTGTAACCAGGATGATTGATGCACAACTCTCCCGATTTACTTACATAAAAGTCATTGGCTGTTAGAAACATTTTAAGAATTCAATCTTATTTTTAAACAGACATGCCCCTCTTAATCGAAAAATTGAGCCAGGTCGTCGTTAGAGCCTTGGTCGAGCATGACGTTTAGCAGTTCCTGTCTCGTCACGTTTAAACGGACATATTCCTTGAAAGCCTCTAAACCTTCATTTTCAATTATACTCCATAACAGGCTGTCTGGATGGGACGAGAAGGTGAATATATCGTCAATTACCACGTAATAGCCGTCTTGAGTAATAACCCAAACGGAAGGCGTAGAGAGAGTTATATCTCCTTCATTATACAACCCTAAATTCATTTGCATCAACTCGTTTACTAATTCATCAGGCATGGCTTTTACTAAGCGCGCTATACCTATTTAGCTACTTTACCAAGCATTCGAATCACAGGTCCTTCGGGCCACACCATACCCTCTACTCATCCTCATCCTCTTCAATCCGGCTTCGAGACTGTTTATCCTTTTTACTTTTAATATTGGACGAGTAGTCGTAAGAAAAGTCCATCAATTGGTAAATTGACTCTTTGGTGTACTCACCACTAATGGACTTGATTTCATTATCGGCAAAAGATATATCTGACGGTTTCAAAAGCTTGAGTAGCAAGATCAGCATGTACAGTCCGTATAGTAAATAACGTTCCTGGGCATGAACTGAAGCGATAGAAGCGTACTTTAGGAGAAGTTGAGCTTTCTCCTTCTTCTTCGTATTTATCCAATGGCTCTTACAGAGTTTAATTTCATTCTGCAAACGACTATACTTGTCCTTTTCCCATAATTTACTTTCCAGTTCCAGGCGAGCTTTATCGGTGTAGCGAGCCGGAATAATAAATTCTCCATTCGGTGTTAAAAGGACATGAATTACTTTACCCGTACTGTCTTGCTTCTTAAGAATAAAACCACCACCTTTCCCCAAAGAAAATTGTTGCAGTAGTTTGCACTTGTACGGTTCATTCGTATACTGTTTACTGCATTCAATGAAAAATGGATAAATATTCATTTTACTGAGGTAAATCTAATGTTTAAACATTAGATTTTAACATGACTGCTAATTATTTTCAGTATGATTGACGATGTAAAATCTCCAAGTAGCTTTTAGCTTTAAAAAAGCGATACATGCGCGTGTCGCCCATCTTCATCCGCTTAACAGCCACCCACTGTCTATAGCTGCTATCAACTTCGCAAATATAGTCATAGTTTTCAAAGAACGCATCGATAATCTTCATCTTTATCTTATCTGAGCGATTAAAACGAATATAGTTGACCAGATCGAAAAAATAGTTTTCGTAGCCGATATTCTCTTCAATAAATGTTAAAGTGCATTCCTCCTTTTCCAGTGCGTCTAAAACTATGAACGGAGCGACAGGACTAAAATATCCGTAGATCGAGTAAAAATCCTTAGAAAAAGCCGGATACTCTCCCTTTTCCAACACATAGGATATTTTAGCCGCTCGTGTTCCTAACCAGTAAAGTTTATTAACTGCCAATAAGAGTTGTTCATCCAAGTGTTTAAGGATGAATTCGTCTGCTAATCGTCTCATTTCTCTCTTGGCACTATATATTACTTTGTGGTCCTTTTTGTCAAGTAAAATAAGATGATCAAATAAAATGGCCAATCTCATGATGATTTTCACTATTGTTACCACTATAGTGACTATAGTTTTGACTTTCTTTGACATTGATCGCAGCATGTTTCTTAAAATGGCCAATGCCAAGACCATGATAAAAAGCTATTCAATGAAACCAAAGAATAAAACAAGAACCGTGGGTGTGATTAACTGTAAAGATGAACCTCTTAACGAGAAGACTTTAAAATCTATTCTGGATCAAAGTGTCCGTCTGGACGATCTGACAGTGGAAACCCGTTATCCAAAGGCTGTTGATTCCTCATTATCTAGCGTGCTGACGGTCCATGCACCCGGAACTGCCTGGCTGAGAGAACCTGAAAAAGACACACTTATTATCAATATTGAGAATGGACGAGAATATCCTTATGATTGGATTGAACGCACGTACGAGCGTGCGTCCGGGCAGGCGTCCGGGCAGGCGTCCGACCAAGTGTACCGTCAAGGAAACCTATAGGTATTACTTACTTGGGTCGATGACGCCCCGTATCTCATGGATCAAAGTCTCCGTCTTTTTACCCGAACTGGAAAGACCGACCGATTTGGCCAGCTTCTCCAGTACCATTTTGCTAGTGTATGTTTGAATGTGACTAGCCGGAATTTCGTGAATGCCTAAAAGCCAGAAAGCCTTATCGGCATCAATCGACTTGATACGACTGTTTTCATACAAATAACCGGTAGCCGCACGAATAATAGAATAGTCTCTTTCAGACAAATTAGTCTTGTAAGCATCAAATACCTTAATATAGTTTTGGCGTTTTCGACCCTTAAATTCCTCTTTGACAATATCTACTTCTTTAGTGCAAATATTTAAAAGTTCTTGGATTTTTACCGGATAAACTGGATTCTCTTCTCTCTGAGAGACAATAGGACGCACTGGAGACTTTTGTACCGGGTCCGTATTAGGCGTTTTACGGCTGGGTGATCGCGAGACAGATGGTTTTGGCCCGGACGCCTGCCCGGACGCCTGCCCGGACGCCTGCCCGGACGCCTGCCCGGACGCCTGCCCGGACGCCTGCCCGGACGCCTGCCCGGACGCCTGCCCGGACGCCTGCCCGGACGCCTGGTCGGTGGCCACAGAACGACATGAATCTGATACCCTTTTAGACTTGTGTTTAGACATGATTTTTTTGTCTTTAGTAATTTACTTAACTCAATTACCTCCCAGTCAAACAACTACAACCTAAAGATAATTCAAGGTGTGATACAACAGACGAGATTAAACTTATCAGATAAAGTTTAATTATACAACTAAACTAAATTTCTCTCAAAGTCAGAAGTTGGGACGTAAAGTTCCGAACTAAAGTTACGAACTAAAGTTACCAACTAAACTAAATTTCTCACAAAGTCAGAAGTTGGGATGGAAAAGTCCGAAGTAAACTAAATTTCTCACAAAGTCAGAAGTTGGGATGGAAAAGTCCGAAGTAAACTAAATTTCTCACAAAGTCAGAAGTTGGGACGGAAAAGTCCGAAGTAAACTAAATTTCTCACAAAGTGACAACTTTGAAAGAAAAGTCCGAAGTAAACTAAATTTCTTACAAAGTGACAACTTTGAAAGAAAAGTTACGAAGTAAACTAAATTTCTCTCAAAGTAACAACTTTGAAAGAAAAGTTACGAAGTAAACTAAATTTCTCACAAAGTCAGAAGTTGGGATGGAAAAGTTACAAACTAAACTAAATTTCTCACAAAATGACAACTTTGAAAGAAAAGTTCTGAAGTAAACTAAATTTCTCTCAAAGTCAGAAGTTGGGACGGAAAAGTCCGAAGTAAACTAAATTTCTCTCAAAGTCAGAAGTTGGGACGGAAAAGTCCGAAGTAAACTAAATTTCTCTCAAAGTCAGAAGTTGGGACGGAAAAGTCCGAAGTAAACTAAATTTCTCACAAAGTCAGAAGTTGGGACGGAAAAGTCCGAAGTAAACTAAATTTCTCACAAAGTCAGAAGTTGGGACGGAAAAGTCCGAAGTAAACTAAATTTCTCTCAAAGTCAGAAGTTGGGACGGAAAGTTACCAACTAAACTAAATTTCTCACAAAGTGACAACTTTGAAAGAAAAGTTACGAAGTAAACTAAATTTCTCACAAAGTCAGAAGTTGGGACGGAAAGTTACCAACTAAACTAAATTTCTCACAAAGTCAGAAGTTGGGACGGAAAGTTACCAACTAAACTAAATTTCTCACAAAGTCAGAAGTTGGGACGGAAAGTTACCAACTAAACTAAATTTCTTACAAAGTGACAACTTTGAAAGAAAAGTTACCAACTAAACTAAATTTCTCACAAAGTGACAACTTTGAAAGAAAAGTTACCAACTAAACTAAATTTCTCACAAAGTGACAACTTTGAAAGAAAAGTTCTGAAGTAAACTAAATTTCTCACAAAGTCAGAAGTTGGGACGTAAAAGTCCGAAGTAAACTAAATTTCCTTCAAAGTGACAACTTTGAAAGAAAAGTTACCAACTAAACTAAATTTCCTTCAAAGTGACAACTTTGAAAGAAAAGTTACGAAGTAAACTAAATTTCTCACAAAGTCAGAAGTTGGGACGGAAAGTTACCAACTAAACTAAATTTCTCACAAAGTCAGAAGTTGGGACGGAAAGTTACCAACTAAACTAAATTTCTCACAAAGTCAGAAGTTGGGACGGAAAGTTACCAACTAAACTAAATTTCTTACAAAGTGACAACTTTGAAAGAAAAGTTACCAACTAAACTAAATTTCTCACAAAGTGACAACTTTGAAAGAAAAGTTACCAACTAAACTAAATTTCTCACAAAGTGACAACTTTGAAAGAAAAGTTCTGAAGTAAACTAAATTTCTCACAAAGTCAGAAGTTGGGACGTAAAAGTCCGAAGTAAACTAAATTTCCTTCAAAGTGACAACTTTGAAAGAAAAGTTACCAACTAAACTAAATTTCCTTCAAAGTGACAACTTTGAAAGAAAAGTTACCAACTAAACTAAATTTCTCACAAAGTGACAACTTTGAAAGAAAAGTTACCAACTAAACTAAATTTCTCACAAAGTCAGAAGTTGGGACGGAAAGTTACCAACTAAACTAAATTTCTTACAAAGTCAGAAGTTGGGATGGAAAAGTCCGAACTAAACTAAATTTCTCACAAAGTGACAACTTTGAAAGAAAAGTTACGAAGTAAACTAAATTTCTCTCAAAGTGACAACTTTGAAAGAAAAGTTACGAAGTAAACTAAATTTCTCTCAAAGTCAGAAGTTGGGATGGAAAAGTCCGAAGTAAACTAAATTTCTCACAAAGTGACAACTTTGATGGAAAAGTTCCGAACTAAAGTTACGAAGTAAACTAAATTTCCTTCAAAGTCAGAAGTTGGGATGGAAAAGTCCGAAGTAAACTAAATTTCTCTCAAAGTGACAACTTTGAAAGAAAAGTTACAAACTAAACTAAATTTCTCACAAAGTCAGAAGTTGGGACGGAAAAGTTACGAAGTAAACTAAATTTCTCACAAAGTCAGAAGTTGGGACGAAAAAGTCCGAAGTAAACTAAATTTCCTTCAAAGTGACAACTTTGAAAGAAAAGTTACGAAGTAAACTAAATTTCTCACAAAGTCAGAAGTTGGGACGGAAAAGTCCGAAGTAAACTAAATTTCTCACAAAGTCAGAAGTTGGGACGGAAAAGTCCGAAGTAAACTAAATTTCTCACAAAGTGACAACTTTGAAAGAAAAGTTACGAAGTAAACTAAATTTCTTACAAAGTCAGAAGTTGGGATGGAAAAGTCCGAAGTAAACTAAATTTCTCTCAAAGTGACAACTTTGAAAGAAAAGTTACAAACTAAACTAAATTTCTTACAAAGTCAGAAGTTGGGATGGAAAAGTCCGAACTAAACTAAATTTCTCTCAAAGTCAGAAGTTGGGATGGAAAAGTCCGAAGTAAACTAAATTTCTCTCAAAGTCAGAAGTTGGGATGGAAAAGTTACGAAGTAAACTAAATTTCTCACAAAGTGACAACTTTGAAAGAAAAGTTACGAAGTAAACTAAATTTCTCACAAAG
>Ga0209777_10000323_pt1 | contig 81243 bp, 70 predicted proteins | sample FrelakmetHBP12HB_FD_187147 | JGI IMG/M metagenome (GOLD analysis project Ga0209777, IMG submission 187147) | Freshwater lake sediment microbial communities from the University of Notre Dame, USA, for methane emissions studies -HBP12 HB (SPAdes)... | ecosystem: Environmental > Aquatic >...
CTTCGCTCCCAATTCCTTTTCGGCCCAGGCTCTCAATTCACGGATCTTCAACTCGCCCAGCTTGTAGGCCAGCGCCTGGCCGGGCCAGGCAATGTAGCGATCCACTTCGTTGGTGATGTTGAGCAGGGTGGACGAAGTATTCTCAGCCATGAAATCGATCGCCTGTTGGCGCGTCCAGCCCAGGGCGTGCATGCCGGTGTCCACCACCAGGCGGCAGGCGCGCCACATCTCGTAGGACAGGCGGCCAAAGTCCGAGTATGGGTCCTGGTAGAAACCAACTTCCAGCCCCAAGCGCTCGGAATACAGCGCCCAGCCTTCCACGAAGGAGGTAAACCCGGAAAAGCGGCGGAAGGGCGGCAGGTGGCCCAGTTCCTGCTGGAGGGCAATCTGCAGGTGATGCCCCGGCACGGCCTCATGCAATGAAAGGGCCTCGATCTCGTACAGCGGACGGCTGGACAGGTCATAGGTGTTGACATAATAGTTGCCCGCCACTGTCCCATCCCCAGTGCCGGGCTGGTAATAGGCGGCGGTCTGACCCGGCGCGCTGAAAGCCGGGATCTCGCGGATGCCGTAGGGTAATCTAGGCAGGGTCTTGAACAGTTTTGGCAGTTCACCGTCCATGCGCTTCAGCACCAGGGCGGTCTTTTCCAGCAGGGCCTCGGGGGTGGTGACGTAGAAGCGCGGGTCGCTGCGCAGGAATTCGATGAACTCGCGGAAGCTGCCCTTGAAGCCGGTTTTGCAGACGACAGACTCCATCTCTGCGCGGATACGTCCCACTTCGCTCTGGCCGGTGGCGTGGATGGCTGCCGGGGACAGGTCGAGTGTGGTGAAATAGCGGATGCGATCCTGGTAAAAGGCCTGTCCATCCGGCAGATCCGCGGCGGCAATCCCTGCGCGGGAACCTGGAACATATTCTGTTTCGAGAAACTGGAGCAGGCTCCGGTAGGCAGGTACCACCGACCCGCGAATGGCATTTTCTGCGGCGGCCATCAGCCGCTCCCGATCAGCCCCGCCGATGGAGGCAGGAAACTGCTCAAAGGGCTTAAAAAAAACGCTCCGGGCGGGATCGTCCACGATATGCGCCTGCAGGGACTTATCCACTCCCTCCAGCGTGACGCGCGGCGGGACAAAGCCGGTGCCCAATCCCATGCGGAGAAGATCGATACTCTCAGCAAAATATCGGCGCAGTCCTTCCAGCCTGGCGAGGTAATTCTCGTAATCGCGGACCGTCCCGAACGGGGAGGACAAGTTTAAGTCCGGGAAGTACACATGGAATCCACCCGCCTTGGAGATGGGCAGGCGATAGCCGTGAAAGTCCAGCCCGGCAATCTCAAAATCCAGCATGCGGGCGAAGATATCGTAGTTCAGGCGGTCAGCCGGTGGGAGGGTGCCGCGCTCGATTTTCTGCAAGCGCTGGCGGAAGCCTGCCAACTGACCGCGCCAGGAAACGTAATGTTCCTCCCCGGCGCCGGGCAGGGCATCATTAAAACGATGGTCTCCACAGGAGGTGGCAAAGAGCGGGTCCCAACGCATCCAGGCTTCCCACTGGTCGGCGACCAACTGGTTGAGTTGCATGGGGGTCCCGGTTCCAGCATGGGGGTCAGAGGAAGTCACTGGGAATTCCTTTTAATCGATCGTCTGCCAGACCCGCGCAAAGCGAAGAATGCGGCTGCGGATATAAAAAGCATCCGGGTCGGCATCGGGACGCTGGACCTTGATCAGTTCGATGGCTTCATCCGGGTCGTATCCCAAGGCAATCAGGATGGCCGCTCCCATCGCCACCCCGCGGTGACGGCCTTTGGCACAGTGGGCGTAAACCTTCCCGCCTTTGCAGATCGTTTCAAGCGCGGCATGGACGCCGCGTATCAGAAAGCGGACGGGGATGACCAGACCCGGGCTGTCAATGGTCGGAAGCCACAGAAAATTGAGCGGAGGCCGATGAAGATCCAAGTCGGGGCGCTTCTCGAAGCGCATGTTAATAATCAAGCGGACCCCCAAGTCTCGCAGGGTATCGTAATCGTCCCTGCGCGGGGTATCCCCGATAAAGAGGTTGTCGGTTATTTTTGAAAAATCCATAGCCCAAATCTTATCACAATAAATGGCGCTTTATCCATATTTTATTTTCATTATCTCTGAAATATCTTCTACCTCGAACACCAATCCCCAGAATAACATTTCATTCCTGTTTTATTAACTCATGCGGGGGGGTTGGGGAGGCCGGAGGCCATTAATAACCATACTTACACACCCTATACAACTTCCAAATAACCATTTCATTCGTTTATATTTACTTATATAATACTTATTAGTTATTGAATTATCACCAAATAATAACCAAGAAAAAATTGATCAGCCATGACCCGAAATAAACACCATCCCCTTTTCTATATTATCAGTCTCCTGATCTTGGTCAGAGTTGCAGTCGTTCCACCCCATTTAACCGCTCTCATCCCTGTTACCGGTGAAACGGGTTTCGAATTATCCTCCCCTGTTACAACGTCCTATGCCTTGTCTTCATTTATTGAACTGGTAAAAAATGGTTCGGCGGGACAAATTACCGGTTTGTATGTCGAGAATTTGTTCTCTTATCCGGTCGTTCAACAACCGGGCGATCAGCCTGCCTTTGTTTCCTCCAATGCCGGTATGGTGACCCAGTTTCAGTCTGCATCAGCATTCGGTTCAGTGGGTTTTGTAGCGCACAACACCCTGGCAGGGATCAAATTCCCCGAGATCAAGAATGGCGATCTGATCTCCGTTATTTATGGAGACGGATATTTCACCCAGTACCAAGTAACACAAGTTCGCCAACTTCAGGCTGTTCAACCGAACAACCCATACTCCTCCTTTATTGATTTATCCACCAACCAGATATTGACCTATCAGGATGTTTTCTACCAAACCTTTGGGGTAAAGAACCAGCTCATCCTACAAACCTGCATCTCTTCAAAAGGGCTTAACAGTTGGGGGCGATTATTTGTGATCGCTACCCCATATACTCCTGCCTCTTTTCAGCTTGCCACTCTTGGTACGTATGTAAACTTTAGAATAAGTCCACTTAGGGCTATGTAATAATAATAAAAAACTAATAACGGGCAGGTGGTAGCCTGCTTGTTTTGATTCCAATATTTTTTATTGAGGCGGCGGATCAGGGGAAGGGGTAGTGGTCGAAACACCGATCGGGAAAGCCACGATGACAACCCGATGCGTATTACTATCCGCTGGCCAGCAAGTGATCAAGGTCAACCGCTCGTCGGTGGACGGCGAAATCCAGCGTGCATTCTCCATCCGTGTCGCCAGGGAAGCAAAACGTTCAGGAAGCAGCAATTTGGTGACCACCTGGTAACGAAATTCCTCGAAGTCGGAATAAACGCTGATCATATCTCCAACGTCCAGATTCACCAAATCTTTAAACACTTTGCCAAAGGCGTTGTGATGGCCGTTCAACACGGTATTTCCTGGTAAGCCAAGCAGGGCAGAAGAGTCCTGCCAGCCGGATGCAAACTGGTCGGGTGCCAGCCATTGGTAATAGGTCTTGTCATTGACCGTGATGGTCTTATAACTGACCGGCACAATCGGCGCATCCAGGCTGATCGCCTGGATTACGAGGCGGTCCGGGATCAGCCCAATAGATTGGTGCTGAGGTGGATTTGCTAGAGCAAAACTTCCATCCACACTGACCGTTGGTGCAACTGCGGGAGTTGCATTTGCCACCTGAGTGCTGCCCGCCGGACCTGCAGGCGGGATAATTAGGAGGGAATCACCGCTCTGTTCCAAGTCCCCGGCAACATCAAAAGGGGAGGGAAGATAGTTGCGGAAGGTCACCCAAACACACACTGCTCCGCCAACAATCAGTACAATGCCTGCCAACACCATCCAATTATCCAACTTGCGCATTTGTATCCCTTCAAATAAGGCCAGGTGCACCCGGAAGTCAGATGCACCTGGCCTTTATCATCAGTTATTTAAACAGGTCATTCGTCTTCGCGCCGGCGGGCAAATCCGGTCAATACCAAGCCCAGGCCAGCAAAGCTGAGCGAAAGTCCGAAGAGAGACCTGGGCAATACCCGACCCAGCAGGCCGTTATCCACACCTGTTACGGGGATCAGGATAGTGGGACCACCCGCAGTACTTGTTAACGGGACCAGCGAAACCACAGGACTTTCCGGGGTGCTTGGAGGCTGGGGGGGCGGATTAGAACAACCCGTGGCAACCTTGGCATTGTTCTGCCAAATTCCGCCCACATAAAGGCTCATCACACCAGTGCCAGAACCGACCGGCGTCGTAAAGGTAGCCGTCGAGTTGGCGGGAACTGTGCCCAAGCCAGAGACCCCACCGTCAATGGCATACTCGAAGCCGACATCATAGGGGTTGTCATTCACCACCTTCCAGCCATTACTTGCATCTGGATTTGTGGTGCACCTGCTGCCCAGGACGAGATTGGAGAAGGGCACACCATTCACTGTTGCCGTAGCCGTAACCGGGGGGGTTTCGTTGCTCACGGACGTGGCCACGTTGGACACAAAAGTGGCATTCACGTCAGCCGGGGTAATGGTATAGGTAGCATGGCAAGTCATCGAGGCGCCAGGTATCAAGGTAGTGATTCCTAAGCAATCTACAACAGCCTTGTCATCGGTAACAGCGACCCCGGTCATGGTGATCGTTCCGGAGTTCGTGACAACGTATGTATAATTGATCACCTCCCCAACCTGCTTATAAGTTACAGGAGAAGCGGTCTTGGTCAGCGGGTCATGTAGATAACCGCTGGGGCAGCCGCCATCGGGAGCCGGGATGATATCCCAGGCATGATCGCCGTGCCCATCATAACCGACGACATCATAAACGGTCATCAGTGTATACGGAGCAGTTGCATCCCCGGTGGCGTGGCAAATGGCGATCTGATTGGCAGAGCACTCAGCCACAACCAGGGTTCCACTCCCACTTCCCTTAAAGCCGGGCTTGGCTGTCCAGCTATAATCGTAGCTTCCGGGCGCCAGGTTGACGGAGGTTGAATCCGTGTAAGTAATACCGTTAATGGTGAGCGAGGCGCCGGTCAGACTGAGCGTTACAGGAGTCTGCGAACCGCCCGCTTCCGACCAAGAACAGGCGCCAGGGGTTACCGAGGCGGATGCATCCGGGGGGACGCATTTACCGATCGAAACCGATCCAATCCCGCTCCCTGTGTAACCACTCAGGGCTGTCCAGCTATAATCGTAGCTTCCGGGCGCCAGGTTGATAGAGGTTGAATCCGTGAAAGTTACACCGTTGATGGTGAGCGAGGCGCCGGTCAGACTGAGCGTTACAGGAGTCTGCGAACCGCCCGCTTCCGACCAGGAACAGGCGCCAGGGGTTACCGAGGCTGTCGCAAGTTGGTCAGGAGGCGTACAAGTGTTACTGCCCAGGTCCGTAGATCCAGACCGGGAGCTGGAAACATTCGTAAGAACCCAATACCCCGAGACAGACAGAGATACCGTGCTATGGTCATCACCGGCATAAGTGCTGGTCCCTGTGACGTAATCGTCTACAATGTCACCGACCCCCACCTTCACCCCAGTTAGGGCTGGATCGATGGCGGTAATTGTCATCGGGTTGCTTGGATCCTCAGAGTTGACGATCTTCCAGGTTACCATCTTGGTACCATCCACCTGGCAGGAGACGATCCCTGTGATAATTGGGTGGTGGGCTGAGGCAGTGGTTGCTGGAATTAAGTTGGTAATCAGAGATGCGATTACCAGGGCTGCGGCAAACATATACGACAGTTTGCCCATTAACATATACTTCTTGGATTTGCCAGTCATGTTTCCTCTCTTTGATAAGAACGAATGCAGAGAAATGAAATTTCACGCTTGTGAATTGCGCCACTATCAGTATAACAGCGCTTCTATTAAGAAAAGATTAAGATTCATAATGAATTGTCGTTGTATCGGGATGGGGTGATGATCAAGGTGAAACAGAAGAAATAATTGGCGGCCCATCAGGATCGACGGGCTGCTATGTTGATCCCTAAAATAAATTGGGGTTATTTACGCGGCACGAAAAGATATCCAACGCCCCATTGATTCTGAATATATTCATGACCTGCGGATGCGCCAATGCATAACACACGTATTTTCTTGCGCAGACTGGTTATATGCACCGCCAAACTTTCCTTGGCATTTTGGTCGTATCGCCCCCAAAACCGCATCGCAAGTTCCTGGTATGTGGCAGATTTGTCATTGCTGTTGAGAAGGATGGTCAAGATCTCGCGTTCTGTAGGGGTCAGTTTTTCCTTCTTGCCCAAGGACACGAGATATTGCGATTCCAAATCAATGCACAGAACGTCATCCGAATATTGATTGGCCTTGGCGGGCAGTTCCTGTGTTGCCCTCGCTCTCCTAAGTAAGGCGCGAATACGAGCATCCAGGACATCGTGACTAAAGGGTTTGGTAAGGAAATCATCCGCACCTTGATAAAGCCCGCGGATCACATCACTCTCTGCAGACCGGGCCGTTAAGATCAGGATGGGGGTATTTGTCAATCGGCGCAGGTGATGGCAGGTATCGAACCCGTCCGTATCCGGCATCATAATATCGAGCAGGATCACATCTGGATGAGTATCGTAGGCCAGCTTTATCCCATCCCATCCGGAAGTAGCCGAGAAGACTTTGTATCCATCTAGACGAAATTTTATCGTCATCATCTGGATGAAATCCGGATCGTCATCAATAATTAAGATCTTGTCCATCGTTTTCCCTTCCCCCTCTATCTCTATATAAGTTTACCCGCTTCAGGATGAGAAACCAATTGATAGCCTATTCCCCGGTTATTAACAATTAACGGCGTCTCTGTCTCATTGGTCTGCAATTTGCGTTTTAATGAAAAAACGATCGTTTTTAGATGAGCGCGGTTTTTTATTGAGTCCTGTCCCCACATCCGTGTCGTGATTTTTTGATAAGCCACATTACGCGGCGCATTCTCTGCAAGGATTTCCAACAGAGAGAACTCGCGCGGGATCAAGCGGATATGCCGGCCATTTCTGGTAACCTCATGAGCTTCAAAGTCAATCATGATGCCACTCTTCGGGTAATTCCTGATGTTTGGACGCTGGGCATAGAGAGGGTTCCTCAGCACCCTGTTAATACGAGCAATCAATTCTGGGTTATTAAAAGGTTTGGCTATAAAATCCTCTGCACCGACATCAAATCCTTTAACAATATTTTCCTGAAAAGGAGCTGCCGACACAAAGATGATCGGGGATTTCGTCACTTGTCTCAATCTCTGGAATATTTCCCATCCATCCATGTCCGGTATCATCAGGTCCAGGAGCATCAAGTCGGGATCAACTTCACGGCATTTTTGTAATGCCGTCTGATGGTCATACGCCCCAGCCACATCAAATCCTGCTTTGCGCAGGATAACTTTCAGCATATCAACAAAATCCACATCATCATCAATAATGAGAATCTTCGGGCAGGTGCTCTTGATTATAAAATCCAGGTCACTGCCAATTACCTGTAGCGTTGGACTATCGGTTGAAAACAAGTCATTGGTCATGGATTATTCCTCGATCTTGACTAGCCGGTGAAAAGCCTATCCGCTTTCTGAACGGCTTCACTTCTATTTTACCTATAGTATTATTCCAAAATAAACAACAACTTTTAGTAAATGATTAATTACCACTAACTAACCTTTCATATTTGTAAGGTTACAATACATAATACTTACATTCACAAAAAAAGTCAAGTTTCGGCTTCAGAAATCTTCTTAAAGCACCTGTTGGGCTGATTTTTTTACCTTGGTAAGATCGAGGCCAATTCTTAGAATCTCTTTTTTCAGCGGTTTATGAGATAATTGGCTCAACCGGAGGAACTATGCACTCCAGACGAGCTCTGCTCTACATGCCCGGTGATGACCGGCACAAAATCGAAAAAGCCCTGACGCTGGGCGTGGACTGCATCTGCATGGACATGGAAGACGGCGTGGCGCTGAACCGAAAAACCGATGCGCGCCTGACCGTGGCGGCCGCACTGCGCGAATTACAATTTGGACTTTCTGAGAAACTGGCCCGCATCAACGCCGTCGGTTCGGGGTTGGAAACGGAGGATATCGAAGCTATCCTGGCCTCCCGCCCGGATGGGATCGTTTTGCCGAAAGTGGAATCGCTGGAGCAGATCCAATGGGTCAGCGGGAAAATTGAGGCCGCGGAACTGGCGCACAGCTGGCCGGTCAATTCCATCCGCATGCTTGTAGACGTGGAGACAGCCAAAGGCATTTTAAACTTGAAAGAGATCAGCTCCCATCCCCGGTTGGACGCACTTATCTTTGGTGCAGAGGATTATGCCGTAAGCATCGGCGCGATCCGCACATCAGAAGGCTGGGAGGTGTTCACCGCCCGGTCACTGGTGGTGCTGCATGCCAAAGCCCATGGCCTGCAGGCGATCGATCTGGTGACAGTTAACTACCACGATCTGGGCCGTGTCCGCGGTGAGGCCGCATTTGGGGCACAATTAGGTTACACCGGCAAACAGGTCATCCACCCGGCGCAGGTCGGGCCGGTACAGGAGGCATTCACGCCGGATGACGAGTCAATTAAAAACGCCAGCTGCCTCGTGGAGGCTTTCGAAGCTTATCAGGAAGAAGGCAAGGGGGCGTTTGCGATGGAAGGGAAAATGATCGACATGCCGCTGGTCAAGGCTGCCCAAGGTGTACTGGAGCGGGCACATGCGGCAGGAAAGGGATAAGATTCGCCTCGAAGAACGGATCCCCAATTCCCCAAAATACAGGGGATAGGCATATGGAGGCAGGTATGTAGGAAGTTTTTCATTGTGCCGGGGAATAAATCCTTCACGTTCTTCATCGCTTCGCGGTTGAATTCTTAATAACTATGCTCTCCATCCTCTTCGGACTCTCCTCCGCCCTCGCCTGGGGGGCGGCTGATTTTACTGGCGGGATCGCCTCCAAACGCAGCAATGTGTTTGGTGTAGTCATCGGCGCAGAGGGATTCGGGATGGTCTTGTTTGCAGTCCTGGCACTTGCTTTCAGAGAACCCGTTTCCCCTATACAAACCTGGCTGTGGGGATGCGCTTCAGGCCTGAGCGGCGGATTTGGCCTGCTGCTCTTGTACCAAGCCCTCTCCCACGGAAGGATGAGCGTGGCCGCGCCGGTCTCAGCTGTAATAGCTGCCATCATCCCGGTTGTCGTCGGTGCGGTCGTTGACGGCCTGCCGGGTGTTTGGACTTTCGCGGGTATTTTCCTGGCGGTTGCAGCGGTCTGGTTGATCGCGCGCGGTGAGAGTGGGCGCATTAATGCAGCCATCCGCCTAAACGAGATCACCCTGCCGTTAATCGCCGGGGTGGTTTTTGGGATGTATTTCGTTTTTATGCACGAGGCCAGCCGGGAAGCTTTCTTCTGGCCGATTGTGGCCTCCCGGCTTGCTTCCACCATCAGCATCCTCGGATACGCGCTGGTCACACATAAACCCTGGGGCCCAGAAAGAAAACACTGGCCGCTGATCGCTTTGAGCGGCTTGCTGGACGTAAGCGGTAACGCATTTTATGTACTCGGCGGACAAATCGGCCGACTTGACGTGTCCGCGGTGCTTGGTTCGCTTTACCCCGGCTCAACGGTCGTGCTGGCCGGTCTGTTCCTGCGCGAGCGTCTCAGCCACACTCAACTCGCCGGTATCCTGATCGCCCTGATCGCCATCGTACTGATGATGGTTTAATGGGGTTGTTCTCAATGAGGAGATCCATCCATGGCAGACATCCAGGTTCTACCCGTTCGCACCGGCCGCGAGAAGCGGCTCTTCCTGACCTTTCCCTGGCACATCTACAAGGGTGACCCGCTGTGGATTCCGCCGCTTGTATCGGAGCGGGCCAAAACAATCGACCCGCAGCGCGGTTTGTTCTTTAAGGACGGGTACGCCGAGGTGTTCATTGCATGGCAAAAGGGTAAACCAGCCGGTACCATCGCCTGTGCCGAGGACAAGAACAACACCCGCGCCAGGGGCTTCGGCGAGTGTATGGTCGGCTTTTTCGAATGCGTGGACGATTACGCCGTGGCCGAGGCGCTTTTCAACCGGGTAACAAAATGGGCCGGAGAACACGGCCTCGTCAGTCTTTACGGGACCTTCAACCTGGATCGGGAAGATTCGCGCGGTATCCTCATCGAGGGGCGCGACCGCCCGCCAACCTCATACTGCGGGCATAACCCGCCCTATTACCAGGCATTCTTTGAGCAATATGGCTTTCAGAAATTCGGTGAGGATGGACTGGCCTATGCAATTGATTTCAACCTGAACACCCCTGAAGTCCAGCACCTAATGAAGCTGGCCAATAAGATCCGCCAGCGGAAGAATATCATCGTGCGCAGCGGCGACCTGAAGCATATTGATCGCGAGATAGACAACGTTCTGGAGCTGCAAAACCGCGGCCTGGCACACTTTGCCGATTTCACCCCCTACACACGCAAAGATATTGAGGCCATGATCCTGCCAGTGCTTGACATCATTGACCCCGATCTCATCCTCTTTGCCGAAGTGAACGGCAAGGTGGTCGGCTGGTTTCCCGGGGTACCCAATATGAACGAAGTACTCATCCACCTCAATGGTTTGCGGTACCCCTGGGACTACCTGCGCCTGGCAAGATATGCCCGGCTCAAGCCCAAGTGCCTGGCCATCAAGAGCGTGGCCGTCGTCCCGGAATATTGGGATTTGGGGGTAGGCGTGCTCCTGTTCGACGAAATGGCGCGCCGCGCCACAGCCAAGGGCTATCAGTGGGCCGACCTGTCCCTGACCGGGGAGGATAACCCGGATACCTTCCCGCTGGCTCACCGCATGGGCGCGAAAATTTACAAGCGCTATCGCTTCTACCGGAAACAATTCGATACAAGGTGACCGGTGACGTTTTTTTTAGGGATGGGGCGATACAGTTTCGTAATATTGAGTGAAGATTAAAATAAAACGGGACGGCAGAAGTTTGCCGTCTCGCTGTATTATGCTTCTGATTCTTCTGGTTCCCCAAAGACCATCCCCAGATGCTGGTTGAGAAACTGTGGCATCCCTTCGCCGCCAGGGACAATTAGACCGGGGTGTAGTCTTCAGCCACCGGGACGGTAAAGTGGAAAATCGTTCCCTGGCGGAATTCGGACTCAAACCAGATGCGCCCACCCATCATCTCGATCAAACTTTTCGTGATATTCAGACCCAAACCAGTGCCAGGCGCTTCGCGAGCCTTTGAATCATCGGAGCGGAAAAATTTACGGAAGATTTTATTCTGGTCTTCCGGGCCGATGCCAATACCGTTATCCTGCACCCAGATGTGAACGACTTCCGCCGCGCCTTCCGGGTCCCACTGATTGGCGCTCTGTTCAGCCCCGACAGTGACAATACCGCCTTCAGGTGTGTACTTATTGGCATTACTGACCAGGTTTGTTACGATCTGCGCAAGGCGCGTACGGTCTGCCCAGACCTTCGGCAACCCGGCAGATAGATTTATGCTGACAGACTGTTTCCGGTCTTCCATCTGGCGCCTGGCGGAGCGCATCACATCGTCCACCACTTCGGCGATCTTCACTGCTTTGAAGTCCAGGCGCAGGCGGTTGGCCTCGATCTTGGAATTGTCATTCAGGTCAGAGACCAGGGTGGACATGCGCTCCACGTTGGAATGGATCGTGGCCAGGAAGTTGGCTTGCATGTCCGTTACCGGGCCGACCGCACCTTTGGAGAGCAATTCGGTGTAGCCTTTAATGGATGTCATCGGGTTTTTGAGTTCATGCGCCACGAAAGAGACAAACTCACTCTTCGCGTCGTTGGCAGCTTGCACCGCGTGATACAGCTGGGCATTGGAAATGGCAATCGAAGCGTGGTCACTGAGACGGGTGAGGAAGGTGAGTTCCTGGTCTGCCTGCAAATCCGCAGAGCGACTCTCCAGTGTGATCAGGCCGATAACATTTGCCTCGCGGCAGATAGGGACCACAGTCTGGGTACGCGCTCCGGCAAGCAGCCCCGGCTGAAGGTCGTCCAGCAGCATGCGCTGTAGCTGACCGGTCTCAACGGCGAGGCGCATGGCAGGTTGTTCCAAAGGCATGGGGGATTCTATGTAAGTCTGTTCGATCTCTTCGTAGCCCTGCTGGGCGATCAGATGGATGCCCTTCCCTTCCAGGATACCGATCAGACCTGCATCGGCATTGGATTGGCGCATGGCCCACTCCAGAGTCAGGCGCATGGCGCGTGTCACGTCCAGACTGGCATTGAGTTCACGGTCAATGCGCTGCATGACCGAGAGTTCTTCCACACGGGTATTCAGTTCCTGGTCAGTCAAGGTATATAGACGGGCGTTTTCGATGGCCACGGAGGCCTGCCCGGCAAAGGCCGAGAGAAGGTTCTGGTCATCGTCCACAAATGGCAGGCCGTCTTTACGGTTGATGACTTCCAGCACGCCGATGACAATCTCTTTGACCTTGAGCGGAACAGCCAACAGGGCGCGGGTGATAAAGCCGGTCTGCTGGTCAATGGCGACGAAACGACTTGCGGAATGCTGGACATCGTTTTCGACTACCGGGCTTTGGGTCTCGACCGCCCGGCCGACGATACCGCTACCGGGGGGAAGGCGCTGTCCGATCAGGTTTTGAGCCACCGCGCCGTTTGTCACCATGAAGACCAGTTCATCCGTGGCTTCATCCACCAGGAAGAAACTACCGGCTTCACAATTTAAAATGGTCACAGCGCTGTCAAGGATAATTTGGAGTAATGGCTCGGTCTTAAGGGTACCGGTCAACTGGCGGGTAATGTCGTTCAGGGTTGAGAGCTGACGAGCGCGGCGTTCGGTTTCAAGGAGCAGGCGGGCCTTGACGATCGCGCCGGCTGTCTGCTCGGCGATGGATTGCAAGAGTTCCTGCTGGCTGGCGGTATATACCACACTGGAGTCATGATTACCAATAGAAAGCGCACCGATGGTATCTGCCCCTGCGTTGAGTGGTACGCCCACCCAGGCATGGACACCTGAAGAGAATGGCGTGATATTGCGCGCCTGGCACTCCCGTTCGTAGTCTGAGGTCACGATCGGGCAATTGTTGTGGATGACATTCAGGCTGAGACCGGTGGCCGCTGGGAGGGGCAGATTCTCGCGGTCGGTCAGGCGGTCTTTGTTCTCCAGGCAATAGGCAAAATAGTAATAGTCGCTCTCTTTGTTATAGAGCGTAATATGGAAATTATCCACCGGCAACACCTGGTCGGTCTGGGTATAGATCAGTTCCAGAATATCATCGAAGGCGACGGTGGTATTAACACCCTGGGCCACGCGCGCCAGAATATTCATCTCGCGCACACGGCGCTCCAGGTTGAAAATGACCTGGCCACGCTCGACGGCAATTGCAGCGGCATTGCCGATCTGGTTGAGAAAAACCAAATCCTGGGCGGTATATGTTTCCCCGGAACAGCGCTCACCAAGAGCCAGCCAACCGATGGGACGCCCGCTGCCCGGTAAAGGCACATAGAGCTGCGCACCCTGCAGAGCCAGGTGAGCCTGTTCAGGACGCAACTCAGACGGCAGGGAGTCTTCGTCAAAGAAGATGGGCAATTCGGCTTTCCCAAGCTTCTGTACGAGCGGACTGGCCATATTGAAGCGGATATCACTGGTGGGACGCCCATCCTCGCCGGCCGCGGCCACGTATTGGTCGCTGAGAGGGTCGTAGATATAAACGTGCATACGGTCGGGCAGCAGACTGTTATTGATGTGCTCGCGCAGGAGGCTGATAATCGCTGTCAGATCCACGGTATTGGTCAACCCCTGGCTGAACTCGCGGAGGCGTTGTTCATAAGTGCGTACACCGCGGAAGAAGACCGAATCCACGAAGCGCTCCAGCCGGTTGCGCAATGGGTTCAATCCGAGGGCCAGCAGGAAGACGATCATCCCGATAAACAGAGGGTTGTTCACTTTAAATGTCTGGTCGAAAATAAGCACCAGCCCGCTGACCAATAGTGCATACCCGCCCAAGGCCAAAACCATAAGCAGGGCATATAAAGCACCCCGGCGAAGCAGAAAATCAGTGCGCAGGAGGCGATAGCCCAAGATGGTATAGCCCGTAACGAGCGGGAAAACAACCATCGGCAGCAAGAGCCATGGCGAGAAGTTATACACTTGCGGGAAAGGCAGGAGACTTTTTTGGAGGGCCGCCAGCAGGAACCAGGCACCCAAAGGCGCTAAACCAATCGCTCCCCACAGAATAGCCCCGGCCTGTTGGCGTACCACCGGTGATCTGGCTGAGAAACGGTGGTTGAAAACCATGCCGATAAAAAAGAGGATCGCCAGACCGGACATGAGGTAGATATACCGCCAGTTGAGGATATAAGCGGCCGGTTGGTTGAGATCATAAAGGTGGAAAGCCGCCAAAATGGTCAGTAACAGGCCTGCTGCATACCCGATCCAGCGCAGGATGGGGTGATCTTTAAGCCAGTGTATTTCCTGTGGAAAGACCAGTGCCAGGTCGATCAAAGCACCACCCCCACAGGCCAGCGCAAACGTCCAGAGCAGAGACAGCCTGTGGGTGGTGTACAGGTCGAACAACGCGGCACACCCCAACGCCACCGAGGTGGCAAACAAGGCAAAAGCGCGTCCCGATGACTCCGTGCGGCGCAACCCGAAGATCCATAGGCTGATGCCCAGGAAGATCAGGCCAACGATGTAAGGGATAAAGAAATAGACCACCCGGGCGTTCCCAGGAAATGCCTGGAGCGTTACCGTGCGGGTTTCTTCCAGGCCATCTGAAATTCGGCGCACCACCACCGGCACAGGCTGCCCCAGCACAGTGCCCGCCAGCGCAGCCCGGATCTGGGCTTCGTTACGCACATCCATTCCATTTACGTTTGCTATCTGGTAATTGATCCACAACTGCCTATCCAGGAAAAGACCCCAGGACTCGGCAGGTGTTTCCTGGCCCACACCGTTAAAGACCATGGTCTGCTCGACGAAAGCCCCCAAGAAAGGTGTCCTCATCCATCTGACCGCCAGGTAGGGAATGACCACAAACGCGATCAGGGCAATCCCCTGGTAAATCAAGACAATGATCTGCAGGATATGGTTGAGGCTGTGCTTGAGGCGCTCAGATTGCGACATAGTGAGAAATCGTCCCGTTGAACGGCGAAGGTCTACCATCATATTACACTACATTCAACCGGAGAAAAAACTTTTCCGTATCATATCCGTAGCCCGAAAACGGGTGTCATGTTGTTATCGCGGTTGCACAATAGCGTTACTTACTTTTCCTCTTCGTCCTTCATCAGTTTATCCACATCCACCTCGTAATCGCCCCATTTACTTCCGCTGGCAGTGGAAAAAATCATCTGGTTGGTGATCTCCGACTGCGCGGCGGCCTTCTTGACGGCCGCCCGGCGCTTCTCGGCGGCATCTGATGGGATGACCGCCTCCCCGCTCACCACCGCCAGGATGCGCACCTCCCGCAAATCCCCCAATGCGTATGGAACAACTTCCCCGGCGTGGTGACCCAAAAGTGCCTGGCCGAGGGGGGTATTCTCATCCAGCAGACCACTTTTGAAATCGGCCTGTTTACCCGTGGCCAGCGAGAACTCGCGCTGCTCAGCCTCCCCGGACGAATCCACCAGTTCCACCAGCACGCGGCAGTGGAGCGAGATAAGCGGCAAGGGAGTATTTGATTCCATACGTGCATGATACCAAAGATTCAAGCGAGAAACCTGGTCTCTTTATAGGACAGAGGTCTTGTTCGTTTCATTACAGCTCAACCTTTACAAAGGAATGCGCACCAACGCAGAGATGGAGCCTTAACTTTGCCGGAAATCTCCACACTTTGCCATTTATTCTCCACAATTTCTACATATCTGTGAGGTATCTTTTATCCCAATCCAATAAATTAAAGAAATAGGAGTACAGAAATGAGCAAACAACAAAAGATTTGGATAGGCGCCGGTGTTTCGGTAGTGGTCATCATTGCACTGGTGCTTGTCATTGCCAGCATTCGCAGTCAGAGCGGCAGCAGTACCGCAGCTGCGTATCAGACGACGACCGTCCAGCTCGGCACGCTGACATCCACCGTGGAAGGTACGGGAACCGTGGCATCCACCCAATCAGCCAACCTGGCCTGGAAAGCCGGCGGACAGGTGGACCAGATGCTCGCGAAGATCGGTGACCAGGTTGAGGCCGGAGATGTCCTGGCCACCTTGCTCCAAGACTCCCTAACTCAGAGTAATCTGCAGTCCAACCTTGTTACCGCCCAGGAGAATTTGGCCTTGCTGACCTCACCTGGCGCCATCGCCTCCGCCCAAGCGGCAGTTGCAGCAGATGAACAAGCCCTTACCAACGCCCAGATCACCCAGGGTAACCTTACCTATCACAACCAGGGTGCCATCGCCAATGCTCAAGCTGCTCTGGTCCTGGCAAAGAACAATTTGGAAATTGCTCAAGATGTTTACAATGGCATGTACCTGCCCGATTCTGACACGCGCAAGGCTCAGGCCTACCAGAGCATGTACGCGGCTCAGCTGAAATATGATAGTGCCAGCTATACAGTAAATGCCCTTTCCGGGAAAGCAACTCAAGCAACGATCGACGCAGCCAGTGCTGCCCTGGCACTGGCAACAGCGAACCTGGCGCAAGATAAGAACTATCTGACCGCTCTGACCGGTGGGGATGTGCCAGCAAATGCCACCGGGACAGCCTACCTTAAACTCAAGCAGGCCCAATTGTCCGTCTTGACTGCACAGGAGAATCTGGATGCGGCCAATCTCACAGCCCCATTCAAAGGAACGATCACTCAGGCAAATGCAGTCCATGGCGCAGTTATTTCAGCGGGTACACAGATCTTTCGCATTGACAATCTCTCCAGCCTGGTGGTGGCCGTTCAGGTCGCCGAGGTGGACATCAACGGTATCCAGGCCGGTCAGCCTGCCTCGATCACCTTTGACGCCATTCCCAATAAAACCTATAACGGCACGGTCGTCAAGTCAGACCTGGCCGGGACAGTGGGTTCGAACAGCACTAACTTTTCGGTCACCGTGCAGATCACCGATGCGGATGCCCAGATCAGACCGGGTATGGCTGCCAACATCACGATCGTTACCAACAAGGTGGCGAATGCGCTGCTGGTGCCCACAACATCCATCTTCACCGATACCAGCGGCCAGCAGTATGTTTACCTGGTCCAGAATGGCACCACGACCACAGTACCGGTCACGGTGGGTGCAGTTTCAGATACCACCACCCAGATCACCGGTACCGGCCTGAAAGAAGGCGACACGATCGTGCTCAGTTTCGCCAGTTCATCCACCACCAGCGGCGGCGGGTTCGGGCTGGGCTTGGGCGGGTTTGGCGGCGGCGAGCGTGTCCAGTCGCAGCCAGTGGCTACGCCTTAGTTCAGGAGGTTGAAATGGAAGATACAGTGATCCGGGCCGATGGCCTGACAAAATTCTACCGCATGGGTGAAGTGGAAGTGCAGGCGCTGCGCGGGTTATCCTTACAAATCAAGCGCGGGGAAGCTGTTGCCATCATGGGACCTTCCGGGTCCGGGAAAACCACATTGATGAACATCCTGGGCTGCCTGGACAGGCCGACCGGCGGAGAGTACATCCTGGATGGCGAAAAGGTATCGGGCCTGACCGACAACCAACTGGCGGGGATCCGAAATCGCAAGATCGGTTTCATATTCCAGTCCTTTAACCTGCTGCAGCGCACATCGGCGCTTGCCAACGTGGAACTACCGATGAGTTATTCCGACCAGTCGAACAGCGCCAGGGAGCGGGCAGTGGCGGCGTTGCGGGCTGTTGGCCTGGAAAGCCGCATGAAGCACCGGCCGACAGAACTTTCGGGCGGGGAGCAGCAGCGTGTGGCCATTGCCCGGGCGCTGGTCAATGAACCGGCCATCCTGATGGCCGACGAACCGACCGGCAACCTGGACTCAAAAGTAGGCCAGGAAATCATGAACCTGCTGCTTACACTCAACAGCGAACGCAATACAACCCTGCTGATCATCACCCACGATCCAAGGATAAGCGCACAGACCCAGCGCACCATCCAACTTCGCGACGGTATGATCGAGGAGAACCTCCAATGAAAATCAATCGAGTCTTAAGGGAGACATTCACCAGCCTAAGCGCCAATAAATTACGCACCGGGCTGACCATCCTGGGCATCGTCATCGGTGTGGCAGCAGTGATCGCAATGATGTCTGTCGGGCAGGGCGCACAGAACTCCATCACATCCCAAATCAATAGTATCGGCACCAATGTCCTGTCTGTCTCCGCTGGATCGCGAGCCCGTTTCGCCCCCGGCGGTGCCAACAATGTGCGGAACATCCGCGAGTTGACCTTGGCCGATGCCCAGGCAATGATCGATCCGTTCCAGGCTCCATCGGTATTGGCGGTTGCCCCCATCCTCGAGGGGGGCAATATCTCCGCGGCAGCCAACGGACAGACCACCACCACCACGGTTAATGGTGTGACCACCAGCTACTTTTCCATCCGCAACCAGCAGGTCACCGAAGGCACTTTTTTTAATGATCAGCAAGTGAGCGCTCATGCCCGCGTGGCCGTCATCGGTGTGGACCTGGCAACAACGCTCTTTGGCCAGACCACCAACCTGACGGGACAGACGCTGCGTATCAATGGCCAGACATTCACGATCATCGGTGTCTTGAAATCACAAGGCGGATCTTCGTTTGGAAGTGCCGACAACCAGGTCATCATCCCGCTCACCACTGCCCGTGACCGCGTCGTCAAACGCCCGGGCACCAGCGTGGACGGGATCTACGTCCAGGCCACCAGCGCGGCAGCAGTCCCAGAGGCAAGCACGCAGATTTCCAATATCATGCGCCTGCGCCACCACGTGGCGGTCGGGAAGGAAGACTTCAGCGTTTTGAGCCAGCAAAGTTTGCTGACGACAGCTACTTCGATCACCGGGATCCTGACGACCGTCCTGGGCGGGATCGCAGCGATCAGCCTGCTGGTGGGCGGGATCGGCATCATGAACATCATGCTGGTCTCGGTGGTGGAACGGACACGCGAAATTGGCCTGCGCAAAGCGTTGGGAGCCCGCAACCAGGACATCATGACCCAGTTCCTGGCGGAATCTTCATTCTTAAGCCTGCTAGGCGGGTTTATCGGAATCCTGCTCGGGTGGCTGATCTCCCTGCTCATCGGACAGATCGCTTCGGCTGCCGGTACTGCTCTTAGCCCGGCCGTCAGCCTGAATGCCATCCTGCTGGCAACTGGCTTTTCGATCGCCGTCGGTTTGTTCTTTGGAATCTATCCGGCCCGGCGGGCAGCCCGCCTGGAGCCGGTGGAAGCATTACGCTACGAATAAAACTTAGAGAGGTATATATGTCCACACTTGATGTAAAGCCCGTTAAGGGGAAAATTCTCAATGCAAAATTATTGCCCATTGCTGCTGTCGTTCTGTTGGTGCTGGCCTTGTTGTTCGTAGCCACACCCCTCCTGCGCGTTTCCGGCATCCCGGGTCGCACCGGTTTCAACCGGCAGTTTACCGGTACCGGTGGTCAGGGCCTGCCAGGCGGACAGAATGGTTTTGGGTTCCAGGGCCAGGGCTCCACCGGTTCGACTAACGGGACTCAGCCAGGCACAACGACAACCACCGGCCAGCCGTTTGCCAGGCAAGGCGGAAGCGGCCTGCTCGGCCTGGGCCTCTTGAGCGGCATTGGCGGGACCATCGTCTATGCCATCGCCCTGCTGGTCTCACTGGCCGCGGCCGTGGGCATGTTCATGACGAAGCGCTGGGGACAGGTGCTCGGCATTGTCATGGCGATCATCTACCTGCTGCTTGGGCTGGTCGGTTTCCTGCCGACACTCCTGATGGGATTTTTTAGGGGTTTCAGCGCCTTGAGCCTGGGCTTGAGCATCCTCCACCTGGTCCTGGCGATCGCGGTGATCGTGCTGGCCTCCATCCCGGCGAAGAAAGTGCTGGCCCCGGTCGCCCCGGCCACACCACCAGCTGCCAGCGATTAACTTAGGTTTGGGTGTTGGCGGTTAAAACCACCCGCCAGCACCCAAACCTCCGAAATTCTGAAAAATCCGTGAGCAGGCCATTCTTTCTTGCATGATTCATCCATCTGCGCCATAATATTAACAGCCATGCCCAAGAAAATTCTCGTCATAGATGACGAACCCAAGATCGTCGAGATCTGCAGCGACTATTTACACGCCGCCGGCTTTGATATCATCACTGCCGGGGACGGGCTGCAGGGGCTGGCCTTGGCGCGCTCCCAAAAACCCGACCTGATCGTGCTCGACCTGATGCTGCCCGGCATGGACGGGCTCGACTTTTGCCGTTCCTTGCGCCGTGAAAGCAATATCCCGATCATCATGCTCACGGCTCGGATCGAGGAGACGGATAAGCTGATCGGTCTGGAGCTGGGGGCGGACGATTACATGACCAAACCTTTCAGCCCGCGCGAACTGGTGGTGCGCGTCCGCACGGTGCTGCGGCGTGCCAGCGGGGACTCATCCAGCGAAGTGATCCGGGCCGGCGACCTGAGCCTGGACCGGGCCCGCTACCAGGTCGACCTGCCGGACCGGAGCGTGGTACTGACCATGACCGAGTTCGAACTCCTGGCAACCATGATGAGCCAGCCCGGGCGTATTTTCAGCCGCGCCCAATTGCTCAACGCGGTGCGCGGCGTGTCATTCGAAAGTTACGAACGGGCGATCGACTCGCACATCCGCAACCTGCGCCGCAAACTCGAGCCGGGGGATTACATCATCACCGTCCACGGCGTGGGCTATAAATTCGAAGGCTAAGCATGGCACATTCTTCCACCGTCCGCTCCATCCGCAACCGGCTGTTCCAGCTGCTGCTGCGCGCCTTCATCATCGTGGTGGCCTTCCTCATCTTATTTACCCTACTGGCCACAGGCATTGTCCTGGCCTATCCATCCCAATCCAACCCGCTCTTCCGGCTGCCGAGCATTGCCCGGCTCGAAACCTATTACATCGCCCGCGGGAGTTGGGAGGGTGTCAGTACCATCTTTGCCAATTCCCTCGACATTGAATCTTCTCAATGGAACGCCTCCATCCTCCTGGATGGACAAAACCGCATCGTTGTGGAACATGGACAGCCGGTGGACCCGGCCAATTCGCCGGTCTACCAGCCAGTCAGCGGGGAGTCTATCCTTCCCATTACGGTGGGTGGCCAGGTGGTTGGGAAACTCGTGGTCGGACAACACATCCAGCCATCACAGAGGCTTTTCACGTTCCGCTTCCTCCAGCCGGTGCTGCTGGCTTCCCTGGTCCTGGCGGTCTTCGCCACCCTGATCGGCCTGCTGCTAACGCGGCGGGTGGTGACCCCCCTGGCCGAAGTGATCGCCGCGGCGGAGGAGATCGCCAGCGGGCATTTGCAGACGCGGGCCCGGGTGAAGGGGCCGGACGACCTGCGCGACCTGAGCGACAGTTTTAACAAGATGGCGGATGCCCTGGAGCGCAACGACCGTGAGAGGCGGGACATGCTGGCCGATATCGCCCACGAACTGCGCACACCCCTGACGGTGATGCGCGGCCGCCTGGAAGGGATCCTGGATGGGGTCTACCCGGCAGACGAGAGTCACATCGGCCCGGCGCTGGAGGAAGCCTACCTGCTCGAGCGGCTTGTGGAGGACCTGCGCCTGCTGACCATGGTCGAGAGCCACCAACTGGTCTTCGAGAAACACGAACTGGACCTGATCGAGATGGCCAGGCGTTCGATCAGCATGTTCCAGGCCGAGGCTGACGAGAAAAAGATCAAGCTGGAGCTGGTGACAAGCCTGGAAAAAGCCCTCATCGTCGCCGATCCGTTACGCACCGAACAGGTGATCGGCAACCTGCTCTCGAATGCCCTGCGTTACGTGCCCGAGGGCGGGCGGGTATGGGTGGAGATTTCCATCTCCCGTGCAGGAACAGGGGCTACCTCGATTAGCGATGAGATGGCGATCAGCATCAACGATGACGGCCCCGGCGTACCGGAAGCAGACCTGCCATTCATCTTTAACCGTTTATGGCGGGGAGAGAAATCCCGGAGCCGCGTGTCGGGTGGAGCGGGCCTGGGATTGGCGATCTCCAAGCTGCTGGTGGAGGAGCAGGAGGGGCGGATCAGTGCCCGAAGCCTGCCCGAGGGTGGTTTGCAGGTGTGCGTGGCGTTCAAGAAAGTCGAACGTTAATACGTTTGCACAGTGAAATGGGTTCAGGGTGCTTCGCACCCTGAACCCATTTTTAGTCTCATCCTATCCAAAGAGATCGATAAAAGAAGCTGGTTAAAGACAGTCATCACATCCAAAGAGATGCGACTCCTCCCCGATTGTCGTGCTAGAATGGAGTCATGAAAACCAACCTTTTCACCTATCCTCGATTTATCGCCATTTTCCTGCGGATAAAGCTTCTCAACCTGAGCTCCCATTTTCCGCCCCTGGCAGGCGGCGTGCTGGATGAGCAGACGGCCCTGCTGCGACGGGGACAGGTGGTGCTGGGAGAGGTCCCGCTCGGGCAAGTCCCGCCCGCCCAGTCGCGGCTCGCCTTTAATAATAGTTTTTCGCTGCTCAAAAGCATCGGCGGGATCTTTGAAAAAGTGGATTCCGTGCGGGATCTGAGCCTCCCGGGACCCGGCGGAGAGATCCCCTGCCGCCTGTACCGGCCTGATAAAGGAACAGACCATCCCTTGTTCGTGTACCTGCACGGGGGCGGCTGGGTACTCGGCGGGCTAGACAGCGCAGACAACGTGGCGCGCTTCATCTGTAAGCACGTCAACTGCGCGGTGCTCTCGGTGGATTACCGCCTGGCGCCCGAGCACGTGTTCCCCGCGGCAGTGGAGGATGCCTTTGCAGCCGTCAAGTGGGCAGCGGCGCATGCGGGCGAACTGGGCGGTGACCCCAAGCGGGTGCTGGTGGGCGGGGATTCGGGGGGCGGGACCCTGACGGCGGTGGTGGCGCAGATGTGCCGACAGGAAGGCGCTCCCCGGCTGGCGGGACAGGTGCTGTTCTATGCAGCCACGGATGCCGTCCACCTGGACAGCCCCTCTTACAAAGAATTTGATGGCCCTTCTTATGGCCTGCCCAGGCGGGACGTGGAATGGTACCTGGACCAGTACACGCCCGACCCCAAGGAGCGGCTCAACCCGCAGGTCTCGCCGCTGCTGGCGAAAGACCTGCATGGGCTGGCGCCGGCGCTGGTGGTGACGGCGGAGTTCGACGTATTAAGGGACGAGGGGGAAGCATACGCCCGGAGGATGCAGGAGGCGGGGGTGAAGGTGAAGCTGATGCGCTGCAACGGGATGATCCACGGGTTCGTCAGTATGATCGGGTTGATCAAGCGGGCGACGATATATTTCGAGGAGATTACGGGAGAGGTGAGGAAGATGGTGGGGTGATAAGGCCTTACAAGAAACAGATATTTCTAGTCCCGATTTTAACTTCTGAACGAATTCTTCACATATAGAACTTAAATTCCATTTCATCAAATTGGGGCAGGTAAACAGTGCGTTGAGCAGCGTTCGCTGCGGGATGATTTAAATTGGTGCGGGTCTGGATGAAGCCGACCGGGCTCCTCCCGCCGCCTCCATTTTCAAGCATAATTAATGGGGGAGGCGATTTTATTTTTGGAGAGAGAAGCATACAGTAAATGAGGGAAGAGCATTTAGGAGGCTATTTTATTCCGGCGATGTCTTTTAAAAGCGCTTCACGGTCTTCCTTGCTGGACACCAATTTAGCTTGTTCTTCGGCTTCGGAACGGTTCTTTTTAAACTGGGCCTCGTCTCCGGCCAGCCGGGCGGCGCGGGCGAGGGCTTCATAGGCATACCCAAGGTAGAAGGGTTCAAGTTCGCGGCTGTATTCCAGGCAGATCCCGGCATAGCGCCTGGCTTCGGCGGCATTCCCGAGCAGCGCTTGGACGCGGGAGGCCTGCCAGTAGCCAATGGACATGCTCTGGTCGTTGTTGTCGGGACGCTGGGACCAATGAAACAGGGAGGCCTGGCTCAAGAGCACCAGCATGCGATCCTCATCGACAGAGCGGTCCGACTTGTCGATCAGATCCCAGGCGCGATTGAAGCAGTCGGCAGAGAAGTAGCGGTGAGCGGCTTCGACGTCAAAGTCGGGTGTTTTTGGCATTTGGAACCTCCTGGAGGGGAATGGAAAAGTCCCGCTTGAAGCGGGACCTGTTTTTTTTTAGATATCCAAATTCCTGACGGCCTTGGCGTGGGTCTGGATGAAACGCTTGCGGGGGTCGACGGCGTCGCCCATGAGCATGTCGAAGGTGCGGTCGGCTTCGGCGGCATCCTCCACACCCACCTGGAGCAGGGTGCGGTTGACCGGGTTCATGGTGGTCTCCCAGAGCTGGACCGGGTTCATCTCGCCCAGCCCTTTGTAACGCGACAGGCTGACCTTGTCGGGGCTGACGCCGAGGGATTTGAGCAGCTTGTCCTTGTCGGCGTCATTGTAGGCGTAATGGACCTGGTTCTTGTAGGCCAGGCGGTAGAGCGGCGGCTGGGCGATGAAGAGATGCCCGTCGTCGATCAGGGCCGGCATGTAGCGGAAGAAGAAGGTGAGCAGAAGGGTGCGGATGTGCGAGCCGTCCACATCGGCATCGGTCATGATGATGATGCGCCCGTAGCGCAGACCTGCCAGGTCGAAGTTGTCGCCGATGCCGGTGCCGAGGGCCGAGATGAGCGACCGGACTTCGTTGTTGCCCAGGATCTTATCCAGGCGGGCGCGCTCGGTGTTGAGGATCTTGCCGCGCAGGGGCAGGATGGCCTGGAAGTGCCGGTCGCGGCCCTGCTTGGCCGAGCCGCCAGCCGAATCACCTTCCACGATGTATAGTTCAGTCTTGGTCGCATCCCGCCCGGAGCAGTCGGCCAGCTTGCCGGGCAGGGTGAGGCTCTCGAGGGCGGATTTGCGGATGACGAGGTCACGCGCCTTGCGGGCGGCGTCACGGGCGCGGGCCGAAGTGAGACACTTGGCAATGATGGCCTTGGCAGCCTGCGGGTTCTCTTCGAGGAAGGTACCGAAGGACTCGCCGACCACCTGGGTCACATAGGTCTGCACTTCGGGGTTCATCAGCTTGACCTTGGTCTGGGATTCGAACTGCGGGTCAGGGTGTTTGATGCTGATGATGGAGGTGAGGCCCTCGCGGGTGTCGTCACCGGAGAAATTGGGGTCGGCTTCCTTGAGCAAACCGCCCTTGCGGGCGTAATCGTTGACAACGCGGGTGAGAGCAGCGCGCAGCCCGGTAAGATGCGTACCCCCGTCGACCGTGTTGATGGTGTTGGCGAAGGAGTAAATGGACTCGGTGTAAGCGTCGGTGTACTGGACGGCGAACTCGATGCCGATGTTCTCGATCTCCTTCTCGGCATAGACCACCGGATGCAGGGTCTCGCGGTTGCGGTTCAGGTAGCGCACGAAGGAGGTGATGCCGCCTTCGAAGTGGAAGGTCATTTCACGGTTGGAGCGCTCATCGAGGAAGTAGATGGTGATGCCACGGGTGACAAAGGCCATTTCGCGGAAGCGCTGGACGAGGGTGTCGAAGCGGAATTCGAGCACTTCGGTGAAGATCAGCGGGTCATATTTGAAGGTGGTGCGAGTGCCGTGTTCACCGGGCCTGGCCTTGCCAATGATCTTGACGGGTTCCTTCGGGTAGCCGCGCTCGTAGCGCTGGAAGTGGACATGGCCGTCGAGGCGCACTTCCACCTCGCACCATTCCGACAGGGCGTTGACAGCACTGACGCCCACCCCATGCAAACCGCCGGAGACCTTGTAGGCGCCGCCGCCAAATTTACCGCCGGCGTGCAGTTTGGTCATGACCACCTCGAGGGCCGACTTTTTCTCGGTCGGGTGAATATCGACCGGGATGCCGCGGCCGTTGTCATCGACGGTGACACTGCTGTCGGTATGAATGGTGATCTCGATGCGGTTGGCGACGCCGGCCAGGGCCTCGTCGATCGAGTTGTCGACCACTTCGTAAACGAGGTGGTGAAGGGCCTTGATGTCGGTACCGCCCACATACATGCCGGGGCGGCGGCGGACGGCTTCCAGTCCTTCGAGGACCTGGATATCTTTTGCGTTGTAACTTCCATTCACTGCCATAAATTCCTCAATCCGTATCATCTCCGTCAACCGGGGAGGGCATCCCCTTGTTCATTAAGATGATACCCAAAACTATGCTTTCACTGAAGAGGTTTGCCGTTGAAGTTGTTCGAAGACCACCTTCAACCAGACATTGATATCACGATAATAAACAAAACTGGCCGCCAGCAGACCTGTGGAAATAAAGGCATGCCCGGTGATGCCGACCAGGGTCCACCAAGAATTCTGCGGCGGGGTATCCCAGAGAAAGTTCAAACCCTGGTTGATCACGACGAACATCAATAAGAACAAGCCGGTATTGGGCAGGGTGAAGCGCACCATGTGCAGGCTGTTCAGGATGGCCCGGAATGCATCCAACTGCAGGGTAAATATTCCATGCACCGAAAAGAAAACCGGCATCAACATCCAGATCAGGACCAATGCCCCGGCAAATAAAGCCACCTGTCCCAAAACCGGACTGACGGCCGTCAGGACGGACAGAACCAACAGGGCAGGCAACCCGACAATGAACAGCAGACCCATCCAGATGAGTGAAAGGAAGACAGCCTGTGCCAGCGATTTCCAGAGTGAATGCACATCCGGTTTAATGGTCACGATGGCAACCCAATAATAGTAAAAGGCGCCAATTATCCAGCCCAGGAAAACCAGCAGAAGCAACCAGCCCAGGATCCCAATGAAGGAACCGGCATCCAGGCCGGCCGCGAGCCCATACGGGTTTTGCCCGGGCATGATGAAGCTCAACAGGCTGGTGGAGCCGACCGGGAAGGTGCGCAGGAGGCCAAACAGGTTTAAATGATCGGCGATTTCAGTCCAGGCGGTCTGAACGGTGGCGGGGTCGGGGAGAGTGGAGGGGAAAGTTTTCGCCAGCGAAGGCAGGCTGTCAATGATGGGCTGGAGGAAGGCTTTCAGGCGCAGGTGCGGGCCTAGCCACAGGAACAGGTCAAGCAGCACCGGCGGCAGGATGACCGCGATGTGGCTGGCGACAGAATCAAATCCCGCCATCAGTGAGGCGAGCAGGCCCGGAGGCGGGGGGAGTTTACCTTGTTCAGTTTGTATTGACATTGATACTTCTTATTAATTCAAGTAATTTTTCGAGCGTACAGCACTGTATTCTACCACAGGGCGGAATTCGTACATATGTTCTGTCATTTGATCCACCTGGGGTCTTTTTGGGGATGGGGTCAAAAAGGGTAGTACTTTAGTACCTATGTAAGTGGTTATATAAGACTATTTATATCTAAATAATATGATATAATCATTATTCTATCCCCTTAACTTTCTCATTTCCGAAAGGAGTTTTCAAGTATGAACGCAATCGACCTCGTTAAAGCCGGATTTGCAACCTCTGAAGCAGGCCAGCCCGGTAAATTTGCAGAGTATCTTGCAGACGATCTGGTATTCGCCGGGCCGGTGCCAGAACCGGTCGGCAAACGTGAATTTCTCGGTATCCAAAACGCCATGGTGGCGGCCATGCCAGACTGGAAATTCAATGGAAAAGATTTCAAACAGGATGGCGACAAAGTGACTGCCACGTTCCAGATCACCGGGACGCAGACGCGCGAATTGAACCTGCCCATGCCGGGTTTCCCCAAGGTACCGGCCTCTGGAAAGCATGTTTCCCTGCCGCAGGAGGGAATGACATTCACGGTAAAAGATGGGAAGATCAGCCGGATCGAGTCAGCGGCTGTACCGGGCGGTGGAGTCATGGGTGTCCTGGCCCAGCTCGGTGTTCAGCTGCCGCACATGGCATGACGTTCTGACACTGGATCTAAATGAAACTGCCCGCCACATAAAAAGTGGCGGGCAGTTCTTCTATCCTCAGACATCCACCGCCACTTGCGGCAAGTCTTGCATGGCTTCTTCGATGGCGTGAGCGGGATACTCATAATCCACCAATTCGCCATTCAGGTAAGACTGGTAGGCGGTCATATCAAAGTGACCATGGCCCGACAGGTTGAAGAGGATGACGCGCTTCTCGCCTTTGGCCTTGGCATCCAGGGCTTCGTCGATCGCCACGCGAATGGCATGGGCAGATTCGGGCGCTGGGAGGATCCCTTCGGCCCTGGTGAACTGCAGGGCGGCATCGAAGGTGCCTACCTGGGGTACGGCGACAGCCTCGATGTAGCCGGCATGGTACAACGCTGAAACACTGGGGGCCATGCCGTGATAGCGCAGGCCGCCGGCATGGATGCCAGCCGGCATGAAGGTGTGACCGAGGGTGTGCATCTTGACGATGGGGGCCATCTGGGCGGTATCGCCATAGTCAAAGGCGTAGGTACCCTTCGTTAATGAAGGAGTGGCAGTCGGCTCGACGGCCAGCAGGCGCGTACGCTGCCCGTCCTTCAGATTCTGGCGCAGGAACGGGTAGGCGATCCCGGCGAAGTTCGAACCGCCGCCCACGCAGCCGATGACCACGTCGGGGTATTCCCCGGCCAGGTCCATCTGCTTGAGGGCCTCCTCGCCGATGACCGTCTGGTGCATCAGCACGTGGTTCAAGACCGAGCCGAGGCTGTATTTCTTCGCCCCGCCAGAAGCGGCAGCCACTTCCACCGCCTCCGAAATAGCGATGCCGAGGGAACCATTGTTCCCGGGGTCGCGAGCAAGCAAGGAGCGCCCATAATCCGTACGCTCCGACGGGCTGGCAAAAACCTGCGCCCCATAGGTCTGCATGAAGATGCGCCGGTAGGGCTTTTGATTGTAAGATATTTTGACCATGTACACTTCCAGGTCGATGCCGAAGAAGTTGCAGGCCATGGCCAGCGAGGCGCCCCACTGGCCGGCGCCGGTCTCGGTGGTCATGGCTTTCGTCCCGGCAGCCTTGTTGTAAAAAGCTTGGGGGATGGCCGTGTTCGGTTTGTGGCTGCCGACCGGCGAGACGGACTCGTTCTTGAAGTAAATGTGGGCGGGCGTGCCAAGGGCTTTTTCCAAGCGGCGGGCGCGCACGAGCGGGGTGGGGCGATAGAGTTTATAGATCTCGCGCACTTCCTCCGGGATCTGGATGTAGCGTTCGGTGCTGACTTCCTGGCGGATAATCTCCATTGGGAACAGCACGGAGAGGAACTCGGGCGTGATTGGCTCCCTGGTAATCGGGTTCAACACCGCGGTGGGCGGGACAGGGCTATCGGCCATCACGTTGTACCAATTTTTTGGCAGGTCGGTTTCATTGAGGGTAAAGCGGGTCTGGTCAGACATGAGGTTCTCCTTTAATGTTTGTAAATGGACAGTCGAAATTTGGCGTTTGTTCGTCGAAAGGAGATAACCTTCAAGGTGGGTGAAATATAAGGAAAGACATGGCAAGCCTCCTTAAGGAATAAAGACCGGAGCGGTGAACCCGGCCTCGGCGAGGCGTTCGGCAAGGATCTCTGCGGCAGGCCGCCCAGGGGCGGTGCTCACCAAAACCAAAGCCTGTTCCTGCAAAGGGAAGGATTCTCTCCGTTCAGGCAGGGTTTCAGTTAGAACATTGTTCATCCTGGCTGTTGTTTCCATTTTTCTCTCCTTTTCTCCATCACCCGCGCCTCTCCTCCGAGGAAAGGGGTGAGGTGTGATTTAAACACAAACGCGTTCGTCCCTAGAACGGGACGAACGCGAGGTCCGTGGTGCCACCCGAATTAGGTTGACTTATCCCGCTGTGCGGGACTAACAAAAATTCCCTGCATGATGCACAGGGAAAGCCAGCCTCACTCATTCAATCAGCTAGTCAACCGATGTATGGGCTGCTAAGTGACTCCGCTGGATAACGGCTGCGGCTTCCGGCCCGGATTACTCAGCTTGCGCCTTTCGTCCTGCGACTCTGAGGTCCATTCAACACCATCGTGCGGGCAGGACTTTCACCGATTACCGCCTGCTCTCTGAACCGCCGTATAAGGTTTACTCGTCCTCTTCAGCGTCTTTCAAGTATTGGGCGTGATTATATGCCGAAGTGGGAGATTGTCAATGGGTGAAAATCCGAAAGGATCACTTTTTCGGTGTTTTTTTCTTGTGAGGGAGGCGCCCGCCCCAGGCCACGCCAACCAGGATCACGACTACCATCAGAACGGCCAGGGTAATGATCCCGGTCATATCGGTGATGAATTCCGGTAAGGGCGCAGGAGTGGGGGTGAAGACCTGTTCGCTCTCCGCCTCGGCAGTGCCTGTGGCGGTCGGCGTGGGGCTCAAGGTTCCATTTGCGGGTTCAGCCGGCAACGTGGAGGCTTTCGTCAAAACCAGTGTGATCGTAGGGGTGGCAATGAGGGTGAAGGTGGGGGTTGCATTAGCCAAGGCGAAGGCGGGAGTGAAGGAACGCAGGGTCCCGACAATGAAAGTACCAGCAACCAGGATGAACGGAATAATGATGAGTGGGCGGGAAAGACGAGTATTGTTCATCGCAGCCCCGAGTATATCACGAGATGATTATCGAAGGATTTGCTGATCGCAAAAGCATTTTTAAGCCCATGGACAGAGAAACTTCCCGCGAGATCATGGCGGGAAGCTCTTTTTGGCGGAGAGGGCGGGATTCGAACCCGCGAACCTTGTGGGTTACACGCTTTCCAAGCGTGCGCGCTAAGCCAGCTACGCGACCTCTCCGTAAGGCGGGCGAATTATACCATAATGAAAAATATTGGGCGACAGTTTTTGACTGGCGCCCGATTCAGGGAAGGGATGACCTTGTACGTTCTCCGGGATGAGGGTCCTTTAACCCGCTAAAGGCGCCACCACCGGTTGTTTCCCGTTCGTTACTTTGACAGCCCCGTTCAGCGGGCCGGTCTTCTTCTTCTGAGGCAGAGGAATATCGCGCGGCGTGAGCATGTTAAAGCGGGAAGCACCCAGGTAGAGAATCTCCAGGATCAAATCCGCATAGGATATCCCCTGGGCGTTGCATTGCAAGCACAAGTCGCTGTAGTTGGGGGTCAGGCCGGGCAGCGTATTGATCTCCAGCAGGCGCGGCTGGCCGTCGCCATCGAGACGGATGTCGGTGCGGGAAATATCCAGTGCACCCAGGACCACGTGCGCCCGCCAGGCCAGGCGATGGAGTTTTTTAGTCAGTTCAGGGTCAACTGGGGCCGGGCAGAGGTAGCCAGGGGCGCCTTCCGAACCGACTGATTGGGCCTTGGCTTCCAAGCCATAAATTCCCGGCGTGATAGAGCGGCTGCTGTCCAACTCCAGAACAGGCAGGCGCAGGAAGCCGTCTTTTTCATACCATTCAGGATGGCGGGAGTAGAGGACGGTGTCGAAGCGGCCCATGATCCCCACTGTGAACTCGCGGCCCGGTAAAAAGGTCTCGATCAGGGCGGGTTGATGGTAGAGGCGGATGACATAGTCGGCGCGCTCGCGCAGTTCGGCCTCGGTGTTGACAATGGCTTTTTCGTCCACGCCCATGCCGGTGCCCTCGCGGGCAGGCTTAACGAAGAGCGGGAAGTGCATTTCAGGGCGCAGGGGTTCGTCGCCAAAGGTAAATTCCTGGAAGGGTGCAACCGGCAGGCGGCGGTCACGCCAGATGCGCTTGGTCAGCGTTTTGTCCAACGAGATGGCGCTGGTCAGAACGCGGGAACCGGTATATGGGATCTTGAGCATTTCCAGCAGGGCTGGAACCTGGGCTTCACGTGCGTCACCCCCCAATCCTTCGGCAATATTGAAGCAGATATCAGGCCGGGCTTCCTTCAATTTAAAAGGCAGGTCTCGATCGGCCTGGATAAAAACGGTCTTGTGGCCATCGGTTTCGATGGCAGCCCGAATCTGGTCTATGGTTTCGATATAATCGTAGTCCGCGCCGGCATCTGGAGGTACATCCGCTGGGAGGGACTTTCCATGCTCCTTGATGTTAGCGAGCACGGCCACCCGCCACGGATGCGCCGGGCGCGGGGCTAAACTGGGAGGTTTATCGTTTTCCTTTTCTTTCAACGGAGCAATCATGTATTCGCCTCTTGGTCCCGTACTGGGAACGGGACTATCTCGTAAGATTTTTGCGGTTTGGAGTATACGCCATTATGGGTAATTTACAAGAGGTGAGTTTTACTTTTTAAGGATCATGGGAGCGGTGTTAAGGTGGCGGAGGGTGGAAGGATGAAATTAAAAGCCGCCCAGGTTGCCAGGGCAATGACCAGCGCGAGCAGGGTAAGAAGCGCCAACCCCAACAACGCCCAACGCCAAAAAGTACTTTTCTTTTTCGGCACAACTTGCCAAGGCACGAGCATGAGGACCACGGTGATGTTGTCATTTCCCTGGCGGGCACAGGCCAGATCCACCAGCGCCTGCGCGGCAGACTGGAGGTCACGGCCACGCACCGCCGGTTCGATATCGGCGTCTTCGACCACGTCGCTCAGGCCATCGGTACACAGCAGGAGCAGGTCGCCGGGGAGCAGGCGCAGTCCCTGGTGTGAGCGCGCCTGAGTATCGGACTCGTCCTTCGCCAGGCGCAGGCGGGTATCGGTCTGGGGTGTTTTGGAGGAACCCAGATAGCGGCGGATGACATGCGCGTTCGGGTGGTTGCGCACATCCACCGGATCCAGGATACCTTTATCCACCGCCTCCTGCACCCAGGTGTGGTCCACAGTCAACTGCATGAGGCTGCCGTTGCGCAATAGGTAGACGCGCGAATCCCCCACTGAAGCAATGAACAACTGGCTGCCAATGACCCAGGCGCAGGCGCAGGTTGTGCCCATCCCCAGACGCTGGGTATCGTCCACGGCTTTCGAGGCGATCGCATCGCTGGTGATCTGGATGGCATGATCGAGAACAGCCAGCGGATGACGGAGGTCGGACTGGGCCACCATGTGGCTGATGGTCTCAACTGCCATCTCGGCTGCCACCTCCCCGGCGCGACGCCCCCCGATCCCGTCCGAGACGATGGCAAAGACCGACGGGGTAGCGTCGGTCTCGCTGACACGGTAGGACGAGACGGCGAAGCGGTCTTCATTCTGCCTGCCAGCCATGCCGGGATGGGTCACGGCGGCAACTTCAAGGGGAGAATGTGGGGTACGGATCATTTCTTCCTGTCCCGCAAAAAATTCGGGATGATGTGCTTGAACCGGGACTACCTCGTCGTATAAATGACGCGTGGTGCGGGACGTTCGGGCGGTTTGCGCAGCATGAACCGGTAGGAGAGCCTTCCAATGTGGAGGACATCGCCGTGCTCCAGGCGGCGCGGGGCTGTCAACTGTTCGTAATTGACCCACGTGCCGGCGACGGATTTTTCATCAGAAAGAACGTACACGCCATGCTCTTCCCTGAGCCTGGCATGCAGAGGCGATACCGAAGGGTCGTCCAGAATGCGCGTGGCCTGGAGCGGGTCTGAACCAAAGCTCATCTCCGGTGTTGTAATGGGTATTGCCGGAGCAGTGATCGGCTGGCCGTCATCCTTCAAGCGAACAAGGTAGGCTTCAGGGGGTCTGGCCGGGCGACTCCACGGCAGGTGCAGGCCGCGCTTATCCTTTTCCGACGGTACGGATTGGGTCAGCGGATCTCGGCTGGCGCGGCGACCGGCGCCTGCTGAAGGATGTCTTTTCCCGCGGCCGCGGGTCAAGATGGTGCCCAGCCCACCCCCAGCAATAAGGATGGCGCCCAGCGCAACCCACGGGCTGTTACGGGACAACCAGGGCAACAAGCCAAACTGCGGCCTGACAACGGTGACCAGCACCGGGATGCCCACACTGATCTTGCTCAGGCCAAAGCTATCCACGGCTTCGACGGTCAGCATATGCTGGCCGCTGGCGGCGTAGCCGCTTAGATCCCACACAAACTGGTCGAAGGGTGCGGAGGTGTTCTCATCCACCATCACTCCGTCCACATATAAGACGGTACGCATCAGGGGACGCGTCCGTCCATCCGGGAATTCGATAATAATGTTGATCGGTTGCTGGGTGGGAAGGAAAGACAGGGCCGTGGTGGTATGCTCATCCGGCGCGATGCGGACGATCTGCTCCGGTGGAGCAACCAGCATCGGGTTGGGCGGCTCCACGTCAAGTTCAAAGGGCAGGGTTGGCGAAGTGACCGTTTCGCCATTCAGGTTGACAGATAGCACCAGGGTATGCCCGCCGGAGGTGCGAATACCCGAAGAATACGCTGGACGGTAGGCATGGCGCAGAGGGGCGAGGGCCATTTCCAGGCCGGGCAACGGCTCCTCTCCGGAGAAAGTGACAAATTGTCCGCCGGTCTGGATGGCCAGATCCTTAAGGGCGGTGGCACCAGAAGTGGAGAAGAAATCCTTTGAAGCCACGATCCAGACGTTGACGTGGATATGCCCCTCCACGGCGCGCTGGCTTAGGTTTTGCAAAGCTGGAATGGCCTCCGCCGCCGGTACGGAGGTAATGTAGAGCACGACGGGTTTACGGCCGGGTTCGGAGGTGGGTTCGGAGACCGCATCCATTGCAAGTGACAGGGTCTGGGTGCTTGAGAGGACACTATTCAAATCAGGCTGGTAAGCCGACAAGGCATCTGAAAAAGCCGCGGTGGTTGCCAGATGCGTGGCCGTAGTCCCGCCGGTGGGAAGCAGGCTCAGATCGTCGCCCAGCGAATCGGGGTGCGCGGCGGCCCATTCCTTGACCACCTGCACAACTTTGGCAAAACGGGTGACGGCGTTGGCATCCCGATAGGCAAAGTACGGACCGGGGTCGAGCGCCAAGGCAAACTCCACACCCGGTTGGGTTTCTTCAAGACTGGTGAGAGGGCGGGGCTGGTCATCTTCAAGCAGGGTAACCGCATCGGGTGTCAGCCCGGTGACAAAGTTGCCATTGGCATCGAACACGTCCAATCCGGCGGTCATAGCCGGGAAAGAATCTGTTTGCAGGGAATAGAGGCTGAGGCGCGCCGCACTCAGGGCGCGGACGGAGTTCGGCCCGGTAAAAAGAAGATAAACGCTGAGGAATAACGCCAGGAATTTACGCATAAGGTGCAGCGACCAGGTAGCAGGTCGTTGGCGCGGATCACAGCCAGATCAATTACTTGACATCCTTGACTTCCGCATCCACGATCTCGTCCTCCGCTGGGGGGAGTTGTTCCGATTTACCTATCGGTCCCGGGAGCTTGACCCATTCGTGCAGACCCGCCCAAGCCAAAAGGACACCGCCAACCGCAGTACCTGTCACAGAGATCGGTACGCCAGCAATAATGCCCATGACCAATCCCTTGGCAATGGATTCCCCCCAGCTATCTTTTGCCAGGAAGTGCTGCACCATAGTTGTGGTGAGTAAGCAGGCTCCACCGATCAATGGTACGGTGAATATCCAAACTTCCGGGCCAGCAAATTCGGGCAAGGAAAACAGATTATCCAGCACGATAGTCGCCAAGGCGGCCAGTGGGTGGATCGGGGCAGGCGGGATGGAACGGCTGCGTGGTTCGGATGGGACGATCTCAGACATAATTATTAACCTCGGTGGTGGCGGAAATCAGCACTGACAGGGTTTTATGAACTTAAAGGGAGGGTACGCCATTAAATGGAAATTCCATGAGCTGCTCCTATTCCCATTCAATGGTGGCGGGGGGCTTGCTGGTAATATCATACACCACTCTATTGATTCCGTGCACTTCGTTGACGATCCTGTTAGCCACCCTTGCCAGCAAATCGTACGGCAGGCGCGCCCAATCGGCGGTCATAAAGTCGTCGGTAACCACCGCCCGGATGGCGCAGACCTCCTGGTAGGTGCGCTCGTCGCCCATCACGCCCACCGAGCTGACCGGCAGCAGGACCGCGAACGCCTGGCTGGTTCCGGCTCCCTTGCCCAGCAGCCCCGCAGCGCCCAGTTCCTCGGTAAAGATGGCATCCGCCAGACGCAGACAGGCGACGCGTGCGGGGGTCACTTCGCCCAGGCAGCGCACTGTCAAACCCGGACCTGGGAACGGCTGCCGCCAGACCATGCTTTCGGGCAGGCCGAGGGCTTCGCCCACCGCCCGCACCTCATCCTTGAACAGGTAGCGCAGCGGCTCGACCAGCGCCATTTCCATATCCTCCGGCAGGCCGCCCACGTTGTGGTGGGACTTGATCCGGGCGGCCTTGTTGCGGTCCGGCGCGGCCGACTCGACTACGTCGGGATAGATCGTGCCCTGCACCAGGAAGCCCGGTTGGCCAAGTTTTTTGGCCTCGCGCTCGAAGATGCGGATGAACTTTTCACCGACGATCCTGCGCTTCCGCTCAGGTTCGGTGACGCCTTTCAGTGCGGCGAAAAACTCTGTGGCGGCATCCACCGCCACCAGTTCGACGCCCATCTGCTGGCGGAAAGTTTTAACAACCTGTTCCGGCTCCCCCTGGCGAAGAAGGCCTGTATTCACGAAGACCGCCACCTGCTGATCGCCAATGGCTTTGTGCACCAGAGCGGCCGCCACGGACGAATCCACGCCCCCGCTGACCGCCGCCAGGACGCGTTCTTCTCCAACCTGCTGGCGGATGCGCGTAAGGCTCTCTTCAATAATGGACGCGGGAGTCCAGTCTGGGGTGCAGCCACACACCTCCAGTGCAAAATGCTTGAGAACTTCCGCACCATTGGGTGTGTGATGGACTTCAGGATGGAACTGCACCGCGAAATACCTGCGCTTGAAATCGCCAATGGCAGCGATAGGACTATTGCCCGATTTCGCCAGCGCAACGAATCCCTGCGGCATTTTCGTGATCCGATCGCCGTGCGACATCCAGACTTTGGATATAACATCGAGCATCGTGCCGGGGACGAGCGGCTGGATCTCCGCCGGGCCGTACTCCCGCTCGGCAGACGGATCGACCTGGCCGCCGAGGGTATGCACCAACAACTGCATCCCGTAGCAGATGCCGAGGATGGGCAAACCCGAATCGATGACATAGCCTGGTAGTGTCGGCGCAGCCTCGGCATAGACGGAAGCCGGTCCGCCGGAGAGGATGAAGCCCCTGGGTTGGATGGCAAAGATCTTTTCTGCTGCAGAGTCCCACGGGAAGAGTTCGCAGTAAACATGGGCTTCGCGCACCCGGCGGGCAATGAGCTGGGCGTACTGGGAACCGAAATCGAGGATGGCAAGGGAAGTGTGCATAAATACCGTTTTAACGTTCACAAGTGGGAACGTTCACCGTCTGAAGTAAGATGAAAATGCAAATGCGGGAATTCCTGGTACTCCCCACCGTTGACGATCAGCCGGTAGGCAGGCAATTGATATTCGGCAACCAGGCCCTGGACGGAGGTGACGATGTCCGCCAGGAAGGGATCGGCTGGATTAAGCTCCGCAAAGGAACGGACGGCTCTTTTTGGGAGAAGGATGACGTGGAACGGGTATTCCGGCCTGGGATGAAAAAAGGCCAGCAAGGAATCCGTCTCCCGCAGGCGTTCGACGGGGAGGACAAAGGGCATGTGGTCCAGCATCCAGATAAAGATCCGGTAGAAGAAGGGGCAGCCTAGAATGGCGTTGAGGCGCAACAGGTCACGTCTTTATTCATCAAAGACGATCTGATCGTCTTCCATAGACTTGATGACCGCCAGCGACTCGATCGGCACGCCAATCGGTTTGAGCAGTTCCCGTCCGCCTTCAAAAACCTTCTCGATCAGTGTCCCAATGCCGACGATGGTGGCCCCGGCGGCCTGCGCTAAACGGACCAGACCCCAGATGGTGGCCCCAGAGGCCAGAAAATCGTCAATGATGAGGATCTTTTCACCGCCGGCCAGGTATTCAGGCGAGACGATCAGGTCGACCATGCGCCCCTTGGTGTGCGAGGGAGCCGTGGTCAGGAAGACCGTATCCGGCATGGTGATGGGCTTGGACTTGCGCGCATAGACCACCGGCAGACCCAGGTGTTGGGCGGTGGTGAGGGCAGGGGCAATGCCCGAAATTTCAGCGGTCAGCACTTTGGTGGCGCCGACATTGGCAAAGCGCAGGGCCAGCTCGCGCCCGCAGGCATCCATCAAAGCCGGGTCCACCTGGTGATTGATGAACCCGTCCACCTTCAGGATGCCGTTGCCGAGATTCCTGCCATCACTTCGAATACGTTTAATAAGTTCCAGCATAAAAGACCTCCAAAATAATTTCGTTCAAGACCTAACAGATTTTCGATAAACTGTCAGGTCTACTGCTTCTTGCGTAAATATAAAATATTCTGTATCAAAGGGCTCGTAAATAATTGAATATTGTTCCATTTTTCACGCAGGACCTGTAGACAACTCCATTTTACATCGAGGAAGAAGAACCCGCTAGTGTGTTAGAATCCCGCCCATGGGTACAGCTCATCTGGTGCTGGCATCAACTTCCCCCCGGCGGCGGGAACTGCTGAAGCTTGGCGGTTGGAAGTTCGACACCCGTCCCGCGGATGTGGATGAAAGCCAGCACCCCGGAGAGGCGCCCCAAACCTACGTGCTGCGCCTGGCTGAAAGCAAGGCGCGGGCGTGTGCTGCTTCCTCCAATAACAATGGGACAAATTCACCCGGTGAAGACCTGCTCATCCTGTCAGCCGACACTACTGTGGTGGATGGGAAAAACATCCTTGGCAAGCCCGTGGATGGCCGCGAGGCTGTGGAAATGCTGCGGAGGCTGCGCAAGCGCACTCACCAAGTCCTTACCGGGATCGCCGTCCTGAGGCCCTCCGACGGGAACCTACGCACGGATCTGTGTGTCACAGATGTGCCGATGCGGAACTACAGCGACGAAGAGATCGAAACCTATGTCGCCACAGGTGACCCGCTCGACAAAGCTGGTGCTTACGCCATCCAGCACCCCGGGTTCCATCCAGTCGAAAGGATGGCGGGTTGCTACGCCAGCGTGATGGGACTCCCGCTCTGCCACCTGGCCCGCAGCCTGCGGCCACTCAACATTGCCCCCGTGACCGACATTTCCGCCGAGTGCCAGGCCAGCCTGAATTACACATGTCCGGTCTCCGCCGCGGTCCTTCGCGGTGAGCAGGTCGGTTGACTCGAAAGGTGAACTGATGAAACCCGTACATCTTCTAAACCTGCTCCTGATCCTGCTCTTCCTGGCTGGATGCGGAGGCGGGGGCAGTACCGGCACAGCCGGACTACCAACCGCCGAGATTACCGTCATCCACGTCCCCAGCGCGGATACCGCTTTGCGCGCCTACCTGGATGCCATGCAGGTGGAAGATTACCCAACGATGTATACCTTGATCACGCAGGCCAGCCGCGACGCCATCACCCAGGACGATTTTACCAAGCGGTATACAGACGATCTAAACGCCTTGAGCGCGCAAACAGTTGAATACAATGTCTTGTCGATGCTGACTGACCCGCAGAATTCCCAGGTTTCGTTCCACATCACCTACCACACCGCCCTTTTCGGCGATATCCAACGCGACTTCAACATCAACCTGGTGCTGGAGAATGGCGAATGGCGGATCCCGTGGGACGACAGCCTGATCCTACCCGAATTGGCGGGCGGCAAGCACCTGGTGACCAGTTATGTGAGCCCAGCGCGCGGCGATATCTACGACCGCAACGGCAATGCCATTGCCACCCAGACGGATGCCTATGCCCTGGGCCTGGTAGCCGGGGAGGTCTCGCCCGACAGTGAAAATGCCGTTTTCTATAAACTCGAGCAATTGACAGGCGTCCGCCGGGAAAGCATCCGCTTCAATTATGAAAACTATACGGCAGGGAATTACGTGCCGGTCGGCGAGGCCAGCGTGGAAGCGGTCAACGCATCTTTCATTATGGATTACAACGGCGTACAGGCCACCCCTTATACCTCCCGTTTTTATGAACCGAACCTTGCCCCCAATGCAGCCGGCTACACCCTATTCATCTCGAAGGAAGATTACAATACGTACCGGCGACTCGGTTACAGCGGCGCGGAACGGATCGGCTGGGAAGGCGTCGAGAAGTGGGGAGAGAGCTATTTGCATGGCAAAAATGCAGCCACAATCTACGTCGCTTCTCCGGACGGGACCTACGAAACGGCCCTGGCGCAGGTAAATTCCGAGCCAGCCTCTTCCATTACCCTGACGATCGACAAAGATCTACAGGAAGAGGCCCAGGCAGCCATGGATGGCCTCTCCGGGGCAATCGTGGTAATGGAAGTAAAGACCGGGCGGGTGCTGGCGATGGTCTCCTCGCCGGGGTTTGACCCCAATTGGTACGATCTGGGCAATGTGAACCGGCAGTACATGGATGAGCAGCCAACTTTCAACCACGCCGCGCAAGGCACGTACCCGCTCGGCTCGGTATTCAAGATCATCACCATGGCGGCCGCGCTGGAGAGCGGTGTATTTACTCCCGAGAGCACCTGGGATTGCCAGTACTCTTTCACCGAGCTCCTGCCAAGCGGCCCCACTCTGTACGACTGGACCTGGGAATACTGTAATGCACAGAAAGAGCAAACCGGGAAAGACACCTGTTCCTGGCCTCCAAGCGGTCTGCTGACCCTACCACAGGGTTTGATGCGCTCCTGCGACCCGTGGTTCTACCACATCGGCTACACTCTATACACCAACGGCAAGGGTACTCTAATTTCCGATATGGCCAGGTCCTTTGGCCTGGGGAATTACACCGGGATCGAGCAGGTAGCCGAATCGAAGGGGAGCATCCCGAACCCCACCGACGGCACCAATGCCACCAGTATCGCCATCGGCCAGGGCGACGTGCAGGTGACACCGCTCCAGGTGGCAACCTTCATCTCCGCCGTCGCCAACGGCGGCACACTCTACCGCCCACAACTGGTGGAGAAAGTCCAACCGGTCAGCGGTGATGCAATCTCCATCTTCCACCCGCAGGCCAATGGCACCCTGCCGCTGACAACCGCTAATCTGAAAACCATCCAGGCTGCCATGCGCAGCGTGATCCAAGACCCGAAAGGAACGGCCTATTCCAGGTTTGTCGGCTTCCCCTTCCCTGTCGCTGCCAAAACCGGTACTGCCGAGAGCGGCGCAACCGACCCGCACGCCTGGTTCGCCGGCTACAGCCTGGCCGACCTACCCGATAAACCTGATATCGCCGTGGTGGTGCTGGTCAACAATCAGGGAGAAGGTGCCACCTGGGCAGCGCCGATCATGCGGCGTGTGATGGAAATTTACTTCAACGGAAAACCGCAGACGGTCTACCCGTGGGAATCCACTTTCGGCGTGATCAACCCGGATTACGGAACGCCCGCAGCGACGCCTACCCCTACCACGCAGCCGTAATGGTTATCCCCGGCCTCATCGTCCGCTCCCAGTCAGGTTTTTTCACCGTACAGACCGAAAGCGGCATGCTTACATGTCACCTGCGCGGCCGGCTCAAGCAGGGCAAACACGTGGGCGATATCGCCGCAGTTGGCGACCGGGTGCAGGTTTCCTGCCAGCCGGACGGGACGGGGAGCATCGAATCCATTGATGCGCGGCGCAGTTCCCTGGTACGGCTCGACCCACGACCCCAGGGCGTGTACCAGCAGGTGATTTTAGCCAACCCCGACCAAGCGGTGTTCGTCTTTGCATGCGCCGACCCGCGTCCGCACCTGCGCATGCTGGATCGGTTCCTGGTGATCGCTGAAAAACAGGAACTGCCGGCTCTCATCATCGCCAACAAGACCGACCTGGTGGGCCAGGAGCAAGCCGAGGCGCTGTTCGGCCTTTACCCACCCATTGGCTACCCGGTGCTGTATACCTGCGCCCGGACAGGCCAGGGGGTGGACGAACTGCGGGAGCGGTTAACCGGCAGAGTGTCTGCCTTGGCGGGGCCGAGCGGGGTGGGCAAATCCAGCCTGCTGAACGCAATCCAGCCGGGGCTGGGACTGGCGGTGCGCGAAGTCAGCGCGGCGGCGGGAAAGGGACGCCATACCACCACGGTACGCGAGTTGTTCGCTCTGGAAGGCGGCGGCTACGTGTCCGACATGCCCGGTATGCGCTCGCTGGCGCTGTGGGATACCGAGCCGGAGGAACTGGATGGCTATTTCCCCGAGCTGGCCCCGCTGGTGTCGCAATGCCAATTCAACGACTGCCATCACAAGAGTGAGCCGGGCTGCGCAGTGCGGGCCGCCGTGGAGGCGGGCAGGGTGCATCCCCAGCGCTATGATTCGTATTTGAGGTTGCGGGCCGGAGAAGAGTAAGGACATGGCGAGGCCGTGCTCCTGCAGAATGAATGGACAATAACTGGAATATTCTTGGAAACGAATGGGCGGTGGAGATGCTCAAGCAGCATCTCTTGCATGATTCCGTCCAGCATGCCTACCTTTTCACCGGGCCTCCCGGCCTGGGCCGCCGGACCCTGGCGCTGCGCTTTGCCCAGGCCTTGAACTGTCCGAAACCGGTGGCCCCCAGCGAACCCTGTGGAAAATGCAAGACCTGCCAGCAGATCGAACGGATGCAATATACCGACCTGACGGTAATCCAAACGGAGGAAGAAGGAAAAACTCTTCACGTTGACCCCGTCCGCAATTTGTTGCATACCCTGACATTAACCCCATACCAATCATCTTATAAAATACTACTATTCTTACGGTTTCAAGAAGCGAACAAATATACAGAAAATATCTTGCTTAAATCGCTTGAAGAAGGTCCGCCGCATGCCATTTTCATCTTGATTGCCGACACCGCCGAGCAGCTCCTGCCAACGATCACCTCGCGCTGCGAGATCCTGCGGTTGCGACCACTGCCGGTGGAGAGGGTGGAAGCCTATCTAAGAGAGCGCGGGGCTGAGGCCGGGTCTGCCCACCTGCTGGCGCACATCTCCGGCGGAAGACCCGGGTACGCCCTGCGCCTGATGGAAGACAAGAAGGCAATGGAGTTCCGGGCAAGACGGCTGGACGATCTGCAAACCCTGCTCAAGTCCACGCGCGTTGAGCGCTTCGCCTACGCCGAGAAACTGACCAAACGTAAAAAGGGAGATGCCGAGGAAGAAGAACTCCTGCGCGAGACATTGTTGATCTGGCTCTCCTTCTGGCGGGACGTGCTGATGCGGGCAGCCAAGTCCGAAGCCCCGCTCACCAACGTGGACTACACTGATGCCATCAATGCTTTGTCGAAAAAGCTGCCCCTCCCAGAAGCGCGGAAACTGGTCAGCGACGCCAAGGGGGCGATCGACAAGCTGAAGCGCAACGTCAACCCCCGCCTGCTGGCGGAAGTGACCCTGCTGGATTGGCCGCATGGATAATTCGCTTCTAAACGCAAAGTCACCCAAAAGAAAAATAGTGGAAAAAGAATCTGCGAAGAGCCGTCTTCAGACGGCTTTCGCCTTCTCAGTCAGGGGATTACTAAAATATCGCCATTCAGTAGTGCTACTTGCGCTCTCATTGTTCCTTTCAGCCTGTCAGCCTGCGTCGACGCCCGCCTCCACACCGACCGAGACCGCAACGCCCCCGGCAGCAGCCACGGCGAGCGCAACCCTGCCCCCCACCCAGACGCCAACGCTGACCCCCACACCCGAACCGGCCTGGTACCAGCCACTCGACCCGTCGCTGGGCGTGTTGAAATACAGCTACGCCCAGGTCAACAACCCAAAAGCAAAGGTCTATATCAGCCTGCAGGACGCGGCAGCAAAAACAGGCAATTTCGGAACCCTGCCGAACTATCCGGCTTACGTGGCCTATACCACCTCCGAGCAGCGCGACGGGCGGACATTTTACAAGGTGACCTATGGCTGGATGGACGGGGAGGATTTACAGCCACTGACGCCCTCCACGTTTAGCGGCATCCGGCTGAGGCGCGAGGTGCCTTTCCGCTTTGGCTGGGTGCTGGCCGATACCCAGAGCGCTAACGCGGCGGGGACACCCATCCAGGCATATACCCGCTACCAGATCGTGCACGAGGTCCCTGCGGTGACGCAAAACCCGGGCTTCATCGCCATCGGTGCGGACGAGTGGCTGGCAGAGGATCAGTTGGCGCTGGTCAGCCCGCAGGTGCCAGCGGATGCTGGTGCAAACACCTGTCGGTTCATCTATGCCAACCTAGCCGAGCAGACGCTGAGCGTATATGACAACTGCAAGCTTGTCTTTGCCACCCTGATCTCATCCGGGGCAAATTCCTGGACCTTCGAAGGCCGCTTTGCCATTCTCAACAAGGTGGAGTACAGTTCCATCACGCCGCCGGCAACTTCCACCAGCGAGTATTACATCGAAGGGGTGCCCTACTTCATGTCCTACGCCGGTAACTTCGGCTTTCACGGGGCTTACTGGCACGATAACTTTGGGACAGCGGCCTCGCACGGCTGCATCAACATTTCCCCCACCGATGCGAAATGGTTGTACGATTGGTCCGGGCTGGGGGAGCGGGTCATCATCAGCGCCGGGAAATAAAAAAGGGGTCAGGCCTGCAAGGCTTCCGCTGAGGGTTCTTTTTGCGAGGCCCTTCCGGCCAGGGTTGCCAGCACTGCGCCCACTCCGAATAGGATTATGTTAAGGATGAACGGCAGGCTTTTATTGAGTTCAGATAGTGTCCCGGCAATCCAGCCAAACGGGGAAGTGATCAGGATCGTACCCATATACATGATCGACTGAATGCGGGCTCGTTCCTTCGGTTCAATTGACAGCGCGACCATCTGGTCCACAAGCGGACTGACAGTGGCAAAGCAAACCGCTTCCAGGAATACACTGATGATGAGAGAAAAATAACCCTGGACCGGAGCGGTGACCAGGAGCACCTGGCTGAGGACATAACCGAGAAAACCGAGCACCAGTGGAACTTTAAAGTGCATTTTGGCGATGCGCGGCATCACCACGAAAAAGAAAAGCAGCATAATGGCCGATTTGACGAACGGAAAATAGGCCAAGTTCCGGGCCGGGACATGCAGCTTCTCGGTCACAATGATCGCCCAGAAGCTTCCGCTGATCATGGAGGAAATACCCAGCACCAGCAGGATACCAGCAGTATAGAGTGTCCGCGGGGAATGCAGCAGGGTGTTCAGAACGCCTCTATATTCTCCCAATATATCAAAGACTCCCTGGTGACGGGTCTCATGCATGCGGACCACGCCTTGGCGGGTCTCTTCTGTCATCCGGTAGGTGAGGATCGCTTTCAATGTGAACATAAAGGCTGCAAAGATGTAGAGCCCGCGCATGGTCGGCACGAGCGAAAAAGCGCCGATGAATATTGCGGCCAGAGGCGCAATGAAGCCGACAATAATATTGGCAATATAGATCCAGGTGTAGATATCGACCAGCTGGCCGGGGTCAGCGTCTTCCACCACCAGGCAGGTCCAAGAATTATGGGTGACGCGCCAGAGGCTGTTGATGACACCCGCCGCCAGGAAGTACCAGAAATTTTGGGCCAAGGCCGAGACCAGTGCCGGGACACTCCACGACAGGATATCGAAGATCAGGGTGGTGCGCCTGCGTCCCAATTTGTCGGTGATCACGCCGCTCAACAGTGCCAGGAGGATCTGAAAGCCCCAACTGACGCTGACGATCAGACCGATCTGTTTATCTGACAGGCCAAGAGCCAGCATGTAGATCGAAACATACGGGGCATAAAGGTTATATGGGATGCCCCAGATCGGCTCGGTATACACAGTGCCGCGCGGGTTGCCGCGCAGGCTTTTCAGGGTGGTGACCAATGAGTGCTGATTCAAACAGGATACTCCTAGCCGTCGCGCAGTTACCTTGAAGGGAATACCCCCTTGCAAAGAGCGGGACAACAGATGAATTGTACCAAATCAAAACAAGTATAAAAATATCCTTGTTTCACCCGCCCCGCATCCGACGCTCTTTCCTGCGCCGGTACTGCTCGTGGATCTCGGCCACGTGTTCCACCTTCTCGGCGATGGCGGTTTCCAGCCAGTATTTTCCCTTTTCAGCGGTTCCCAAAGAGCCCGCACCATAGGCCCCGGTACGGGTATCGTCCTCCCAAGGCGGGTTGGCGGTGAGGGCGCCGCCCTCGATCCAGTCCATGTAGTAGTTGGGGGTAGTGACGAAGTCGGTCTCGTCCACGGCGCGCTCGAGATGGATAAGCTCAGGGCGCAGGTGCAGGACGAGCGAGGTCTCCAGTTCACAAGCATGCCCCATCCCGCCCAGCTTTGACTGGCGTTTGGCTTCCAAAGCAGCCACACCCTGCGGCCCTGAAAGGTACAGGAAGGCCGTGGCGCAAAAGATGTGCGGGTATTTCTCCCCGGCATACTTGACCACGTTCACCAAAAACGACGAGTTGCCGCCATGCCCGCTCATCAGGTAGAAGCGGGTGAAGCCGCTCCCGACGAGTGTATCCACCACCGCCAGCCAGAAATCCTCAAAGGCCCGCCCGCCAACATTGAACGTGCCGGGGAAAGAGCGCCGGTGTGTGCTGACCCCGTAGGGGAAGACCGGCAGGCAGAACGCCTGCTGGGGGACAGCCTGCCACGTGCCCAGGCCGATGGCTTCGATGATGAGCGTGTCAGTGGAAAGGGGTGCATGATATCCGTGCTGTTCGGTATGACCGACAGGCAGAATAAGCACCTTCTCACGGTCCTCCGGCAGCGCAAGCGGGCCCATTGCCTGCCGCGGGATGACAATGACGGGGAGACCCGCTCCCAGATCCAACCCGGGAGGTGCCAACACATGGACGGAAGTGAAACCGTCCTCGATCAGGTTCCCGACCAGGTTGTGCACCAGGGTGCTAAAAACCGAGGCGGTCACTTCCAGCCCGCTGCCGGCCCAGCCGAAGGGAATGGCTGGGAGGATACCAACCGGCTGGGTGGCTTTCAGGATCGCCGGGGTAGTATTTAGTTCCGGCAGGCTGCCGAGCGGCAGCAGCAGCGGCGTTTCGCGCGGCAGGGCGGCCACTTCGGGCCAGGTCAATTCGTCAAAGCGGAAGATAGCTGACATTGGATCCTTTTGTAAAAAAACCGGTTTCTTGAAGAAACCGGTTTTCTGCGTTGCTACAAGTGGCGGGTGCTGTGCGGATCAAAGGCGTCCCGCAGTCCGTCACCCATCAGGTTGACGCTCAGGATGACCAACACGATGAACGTGCTAGGGAAGACCCACATCCACCAGGCGCCCTGGGAGATGAAGGATTGGGCCTGTTCCATCATATTGCCCCACGTGGCGGTGGGCGGCTGTACGCCGAGCCCAAGGAAGGACACGTAGGCTTCGGTCAGGATGGCGCTGGCCAGGCCGAGCGTGGAAGAGACAACAATGATGCCCAGCGTGTTGGGCACCAGGTGGGTGAAGAAGATGCGCACGTTGCTGGCGCCCAGCGACTTGGAGGCGGAGATGTAATCCATCTCGCGCAGGGAGAGCATGGTGGAGCGCACGATACGGGCCAGGTACATCCAGGCTGTCAGACCGATCACGACAATCACGATGCCCACGCTGCCGCTGAAGCTGCGCCCCAGGATCTTGAAGGTGGGAATATCGTGGCCGAGGACCTTGGCCAGGACGATGAGCAGGAACAGCGAGGGGATCGACAGCATGGCCTCGGTAAAGCGCATCAGGACCGCGTCGACCCAGCCGCCGTAGAAAGCAGCCGTTCCGCCAATGACCGTCCCGATGGAGACCTCCAGCAGGACTGCCAGGATGCCGATGATCAATGAGATCTGTCCGCCGTAGATGATACGGTTGAAAACATCCCGGCCAGTGCTGTCCGTCCCGAAGATGTGCGCAGCAGTGGGAGGAATCATGCGATTATGCAGGTCGCCAGCGTTGGCGGCTTTTTCAGGGATGAAGATCGATCCGGCGATAATAAAAACAAACAGGACAATAATCCCAACGGCCCCCACCAGTGCCATGCGGTGTTTGCGGAAACGCCGCCAGACGAGCTGGCCAGGCGTGAGGGGCATCATTCCACTGGCTGCCTCAGCCTTCAAGACCGGGACAGAATTCGTGGATTCGGCTTGGTTTGTCATCCATTCCTCCAAAACTTAGCTCAAGCGGATGCGCGGGTCCACAAAGGTATACAGCACATCCACGATAATTGTAAAAAATACCACCGCTGACCCGGTCAACAGGAGCACGCCGTTGACGACCGGAAAATCACCGCGCTGGGCATATTCCCAGAACAGGCGGCCCATGCCCGGCCAGGCGAAGATCGACTCGGTGACCAGCGCCCCACCCAGGAGGAAGGGGATATCCAGGCCGATGATGGTGATGAACGGCAGGGCGGCGTTGCGCAGGGCGTGCTTGAGCAGCATGGTGCGCTCACTCAGCCCTTTGGCACGGGCCGTGCGCACGTAGTCCAGCCCAAGCACCTCCAGGATGCTTGAGCGCAGGAAGCGCGAGTATCCGGCCACCTGGATGATCACCAGGCAGGAGACGGGCAATACCAAGTGCCGGATAAGGGCGCCGAGGTTTTTTGGATTCCAGATATCCGCCCCGGTGGGCAGGTAGGGCAACCCCCAGGCCTTAAATTGAACGGCAAAGATCTGAATACCTGCAAATGCAATAAAGAAGATCGGCATGGAATAGCCGATGAAGGAGAAGGAGGTGATGATGTTATCAATGGCAGAGTACTGTTTAACCGCCGAGACGGTCCCCAGGATCAACGAGATAATAATAATGAAAATTTCGGCCGTGACCATCAGGATCAGGGTTAAAGGCAAACGCTGCCTGATGAGAGTCAATACCGGCTGGCGGGAGAAAAAAGAGTTACCCAGGTTGCCGTGCAAAGCCAGCCACAACCATTTTACATACTGGACCGGGAGGGGCTGGTCCAGTCCCAGGCTGTGGGCGATGGCAGCCCGGTCAGCGGCGGTCATCCCCTGTTTATTGGCGTACTGCGACATCGGGTCGGCCGAATAATGGGTCAGTAAAAAGCAGACCCCGGTGATGATCAGCAGAATGAACAGCGCCTGGATGAGGCGGCGAGAAATATAAGTCCACATGGAGACGTTAACTCCTGTCTGGCGGGAACGGAGATAAAAGGGGATCAGGGGGTATGCCCCTGATCCCCAGGAAGAACATCAAGGTAAAACTACTTGACGTCCCAGTCGAACATGTCGCCCATCATACCGCTGATGACACTGGTGGGCGGAAGAATGAAGCGATCGGTATAGGCCATGACGTTGGCGCGGGCATAGATCGGGATGACCAGAGCATTGTCGTACATGTACTGCTGGATCTGGTCGATGGCCGTCTTGCGGACAGCCGGATCGGCGCTGGCGTTGACCGCCTGGGCCAAAGTATCCAGGGCAGGATCGCAGATGTGGTAGTTGTTATCCCCACCCTGGTTCTGCTTGGAGATCACCGTGCTGCACAGGAAGCCGTCGGTGTAAGGATCGGGGTAGAAGCCCGTGGTGTAGCCAGCCATGTCGAAGTTGCCGGTGGCCATGTCGGCGCCCGAGGCATAGTTGCCAAAGAAGGTGCCGGAAGGTGTATGGATGGGCTTGAACTCAACACCGATTTGCTGCAGCATAACCTGGACTGCCACTGCCATGTCGATGCGCAATTGCTTGGTGGTGGTTTCGAAGTTGAAGGACAGCTTGGTATCCACGCCGTTGCACATGCCGTGGCGGATGCCGTCGGCACCGGCCGTATAACCGGCACTCTCCAGCAGGGTCTTGGCCTGTTCTGGATCATAGGGATAGGGGGTCAGGTTGGTGTTGTACCAGTATGAGTTCGGCCACAGGGAGGCCGGGACGGTGGTCTTCCCGAACAGGAGGGTGTCGACGATGGTCTGGCGGTCGATACCCAGGATGATGGCCTTGCGCACTTTCACATCCTTGAACGGGCAGAAACCATCATAGTCGCTCTGGCCTACACCAGTGCCTTTGGTACCAAGATTGAACAGATAGTGCTCGAACTCCGGGCCGGCGTCCACACGGGTGTGGATGGCGGGCTCGAGGGCGGGCAGGTCAGCCAGGTCGGATTCGGCGAAGTCCGGGACAAAGTCCACGTCGCCGGTCTTCAAGGCGGCCTTGGCGGTCTCGGGATCCGGAACGAACTTGATCTGGATCTGGTCCAGCTTGGGGTGGCCCTTCCAGTAGTTCGGGTTGGGCAGCATGGTCAGGTGATCGCCGGCAACCCAGTCGGTGATGACGAACGGGCCGGAGGAAATGGTCGGCCAGTGAGTGAAGGGGTCAGTCTCGAGGCCAGTCTTGCCCTGCAAAAGGTGCATGGGCTGGATGCTGCCCTGGTTATTGGGGCCGGAGGTGAAGAGCGTCTGCCAGCCCGGATACAATTTACTGAAATGAAGCACAGCCGTGGTGTCATCAGGAGTGTCGATGCTGGCGATCTGGTCGTAGCCGGCGCGGGAGTAAACTGCGTTACCCGGGTCGGTCTCCACCTGCCAGGTGAATTTCACATCTGCCGAGGTGAGGGGCTCGCCATCGGACCAGTAAAGGCATGGTTTGAGGTGCCAGGTGATGGTCAGGCCATCCGCTGAAACACCGCCATTGGCTGCAGATGGAACTTCAACGGCCAGTTCGGGGATGAAGTTATTATTGGCATCCCATGTGCCGAGACCAACCAAAATGCCCTGGGTGATCCACTGGGCGAAGGACATGGAACTGAAGAGCCCGCTTAGCAGGTCTGGTTCCTGGGAAAAAGCAACGGTGACGGTCTTGCCACCCGAGGGGAACGGAATTGCTGCAGTTCCAGTGGCGGCCGCACAACCGGCAACAGGTTGAGTTGGGACAACAACGGGCGGGACCGCAGTGGCAGGAGCCACAGTGACGGCAGGACCGCAGCCCGCCAGCAGCATGCTGGCTAACACGATCATCGATACGAGCAGATACATTGAGCGTTTCACAATCTCTCTCCTCTTAATAGTTATTGGAAAATACTGAAGGTTGGGGTTAGGGAAGAACAAATATAGTATCGGTGACAGGAACCTCCTTTCTCCATTTTGATATGGAACATTATACAATTTTCTGTGTAAATAGCAACCGTTTGCAGTATGGATTCTACCCCCAGTATTCCTCAACATTCATAGATGTATATGTTAATAGTATTCGTAGTAGAGCCTGTGGATATGTGGATAACCCCAAAACCGCGGCAGCGCTGGCTTAACACCGGGCGAAGTCAGCATGGGTGCTGGTTCCAACTGAATCTGGGAAATTAAACCCTGTGGAAAAGTAGCGGCAAAAAACCTGATCTTTATTGAGAGTCAGGAAAGGGGTTCAACATGAAACTACAGCTTGGATGGCTAAAAGAATCTCCCCCACATATGGGGGTTCATATTTCGAACAATTGAGCGACTTTTCCACAGACCGCGCGAGTTATCCACAGATTATGGGCAGTTATCCACAGATCCAGGCAATTCCTCCGCCGGGGAGCCACCCATATAGGGTGCCTTACAATCCCTGGCTGGCAGCCATATTTTCAAGCAATTCTTCGATGGTATCCAGGAAACGGTCCAGCCCTTCGATGCGTTCGGTGAAGGCCTCTCCAGCCAGCCCGAGTGTTTCACAGGCGGCACGCCATTGCGCAGCGTGGGTTGGAGGCAGGACTGCAGCAGAGAGTGTCCAGGTATGGACCAGCGCCCAGAGGATGGACTGCGGGGACTCGCCTGCCAGCATGGCCTCGAAGGCCCGTTTGTAGTACCCCAGGCGGGGCGCGGCAATGCTTGGGTGGACCCGGTTCCGGCTGGCCGCGTCGACGAAGTCTTTTTCCCAATCCTTCATAAATTCGCCCAAGGTGGCCGCATCCACATGCGCTCCACCGAGCAGCCCCAGGAGACCGGCGGCGAGGCCAGGCGCTCCGGCTACCCCGGCCCGTTCCTGGAACTGGAGCTGGAAGCGCCGTTCGGCGAGCGGAGCACCCGCAAGCACGGCGACAGCATTGGCAGCATGGTTGACACTTTTCAGGTAAGTAATAAGCAGCGCGGGACCGGTCTCCTGGCTGAGTTGCAGACTGCTCCAGATCTGGCGGGCGTGTTCGGCATTCTGGCGGGCGCGTGCCAGCACGTTGACCGGTTCTTTGTACTCGGCCCGCACCCCGGCCTGAACGAATTCAAAGAAATGCTGTGTGCCATACAGCGGGAGCGGATCGTAGAGCTCGGGTCCCAGCCAGGGGTGAACGCGCAGTTCCTTCGGCTTGTCATATTCACTGCGCGGGTTGTGGGTGATATCCAGGTGGATCTCGGGGGTGAGAGGCAATATCTCGCGGCGGACCTTTGGCTGCCCGGCGTGGACAAAGACGATATCGATATCGGTGGAGTTACCGAGGAAGGGGTTTTCGGTGCGAAGGGAACCGGTCAGATAAGCCGCCACCAGCCCGGGGTCCGACAAGGCGCGTTTCTGGGCGGTCTCTTTGGCGATGCGGATGAGTGTCTCGCGGGTGATACGCATGTATAACATCCTTATTTGGAAATCAATGCTGGCTGGTATGGAGGCAGGTTGTTGGTCTCGCGGATGCGGTTCTCGATGATGCGGAGATGCTCCGGGAAGTGGACGAAATCCAGCGGGTTCGTGTCAATGGTCAACACAGGCGTGCCATCGTAAGGCCGGGAGAAGAAGCCCTCGTAGGCCCGGTTGAGCTCTTCGATGTAACCGCGTTCCATGTTGCGTTCGTAGGTGCGATCACGCGTGGCGATGCGCTGCATCAACACGTCGGTGTCGGCGCGCAGATAAACCAGCAGGTTGGGCATGGGGATCTTCTCGGCCAGCGCCTCATGGACGCGCTTGTACATCTCGAGTTCATCGCCTTGCAGGTTGATGCTGGCGAAAAGCGAGTCTTTGGCGAAAGTGTAATCCGAGAGCAGGGACTTGCCAGCTTCGACGATAGCCGTCACGCCGCGGCGTTGCTGGTGGTAGCGGCTGAGGAGAAAGAAGATCTGGGTCTGGAAGGCGTAACGGGCCCGGTCAGAATAGAAATCGGAAAGGAAGGGGTTTTCCTCGAAGACTTCGAGCAGAAGCTCCGCCTCGAACGACGGCGCAAGCATGCGTGCCAGGGTGGTCTTACCGACCCCGATGACTCCTTCGATGGCGATGTACATGGTCTCTCCCGTGGGTGATATGTTGGATTAAGGATACCATAAATGCTTTCCTTAAAATCAGGTATGAAAAACCATCAGCAGCGAATCGGGTCTGCAATTGAACCTGCCCGCGCTTGACTCGTCCAGCCGGACTCTGTATAATCTTATCAACCAAGCCGTGAGGAGTAGGCAGTCCGGCACGCTGATAGAGAAGGATGGCCCTGGCTGGAAGCCTCCGCAGCAACGCAATGCCGAAGTCGCACGGTCTCATTGCTGAAGAAATCCTTGTGAAAGTAGAACAGCACGGGAGGTCCCGTTACAGATCAGCCTGATGTTGGTCAGGCACAGAGTGCACTCTCTGGAACACAGTCAAAGGAGAGTGAAGTGAGGTGGTACCGCGGCGCCCGCCGTCCTCATCAGGATGCGGGCGTTTTTGTTTTCAGTTAGCAAGGAGACAGAATGACCGAATACCAGTTACCCAAAACCTATGGCTTCAAGTCCACCGAGCCGCGGATCTATGAGATGTGGGAGAAAGGTGGTTACTTCCGACCGTCTAACGACCCCAATAAGCCGGGTTTTGACCCAACGAAAAAACCCTTTGTCATTTCGATCCCCCCGCCCAATGTGACCGGTGAACTGCACATTGGGCATGTCATGTTCGTGGCGATGGAAGACTTGATGATCCGTTACCACCGCATGAAGGGCATCCCCACCCTGTGGGTGCCTGGCACCGACCATGCCGGCATCGCCACCCAGCTGCAGGTGGAAAAAGATCTGCTGCGCACCGAAGAAGTGACCCGTGAGGAACTTGGGCGCGAAAAATTCGTCGAGCGGGTCTGGTCGTGGAAGGCGAAATATCACAGCATCATTACCAGCCAGATCCGCCAGATCGGCGCCTCCTGCGATTGGGAGCGTGAGCGTTTCACCCTGGATGATGGCCTTTCCAAAGCGGTGCGCGAAGCCTTCGTCCGCCTATACGAGAAGGGACTCATTTACCGCGGACCGCGCCTGATCAACTGGTCACCGGGCCTGAAGACTGCCGTCAGCGACCTGGAAGTGGAATACTCCGAAGAACCCGGAAAACTTTATTATTTCAAATACATGCTGGCCGGGTCGGACGAATATATCCCGGTGGCCACTACCCGCCCGGAAACCATCCTGGCTGATACTGCAGTGGCCGTTCACCCCGAAGATGAACGCTTCAAGAAATTCGTTGGGCGTAAAGTGGTCGTGCCGATGCTGAAGCGCGAGATCCCGGTCATCGCCGATGATTATGTAACGCGCGAGTTTGGCAGCGGGGCGCTGAAGATCACCCCCGGTCACGACCCCAACGACTATGCCATCGGCCAGCGTCATGGACTTCCGGTCCTTTCAATGCTGGACCGGGAGGCGAAAGTAACCGAAACCGGCGGGCCGTATGCAGGCATGGACCGGTTTGCCTGCCGTGAAAAACTGTGGGCCGACATGCGGGCTGCCGGTCTGGTTATCAAGGAAGAGCCGTACACGCTCAATATACCGCGCTCCCAGCGTGGCGGTGAGATCGTCGAGCCAATGATCTCCGAGCAGTGGTTCGTTAAGATCCAGCCGCTGGCAGATGCGGCGTTGGCCGCCGTGCGCGACGGGCGCATCCAGATCATCCCGGAACGCTTCGAGAAAACCTACTTCAACTGGCTCGATAATATCAAGGATTGGTGCATCTCCCGCCAGCTCTGGTGGGGGCACCGCATCCCGGTCTGGTACTGCGCCGATTGCGGAAAGCAGACCTGCACCCGCACAGACCCAACGCAATGCGCCCATTGCGGCTCGCACAAGCTCCACCAGGACCCGGATGTGCTGGACACCTGGTTTTCATCCGGCCTGTGGCCATTCTCCACACTGGGCTGGCCCGAGGAGACGCCCGATTACAAGTACTTTTACCCGACCACCATGATGGAGACCGCTTACGACATCCTGTTCTTCTGGGTGGCGCGCATGATCATGGACGGATTGGAGTTCACCGGCCAGGTGCCGTTCAAGACAGTTTACCTGCATGGGCTGGTGCGCAATGAAGAGGGACAAAAAATGTCCAAGAGCAAAGGCACGGGCATCGACCCTTTGCCGGTGATGGAAGAGTTCGGCACCGACGCGCTACGCTTTACCCTGTTGGTCGGCTCCACACCCGGTAACGATTCAAGTATCAGCTTGAAGAAGGTAGAAGGCAACCGCAATTTTGCCAATAAGATCTGGAATGCGGGTAGATTTGTGATCTCAGCGATCAACAGCCTCGCATCCCTGCCCATCCCCGTCGGGAAAGAGGCCCGATGGTCTGAAAGCGAATGGACGCTAGCCGATAGTTGGGTCTGGGCGCGGCTGCAAACCCTCGTCCGCGAAGTGGAGCGCCTGTTCCAATCCTATCAATATGGCGAGGCAGGGCGCCAGATCTACGAGTTTTTCTGGAGTGATTTCGCCGACTGGTACGTGGAAGTGGCAAAACTGCAACTACAGACGCCGGAGAATCGAGAGCACACCGCGGTAACACTCGCCCGTGTGCTGGACATTTCGCTGCGCTTGCTGCATCCGATCACACCTTTTGTGACGGAAGAATTGTGGGGTCACCTGCGAGGCGCCCTGCTGGCCTCGCCTTTGGCTGAGTTGGCGAAAGACTGGCCCGCAGCGCTGATCATTGCCTCCTGGCCGGAGCCGCGCCCCGAAGAAGACTGGGAAGCCGCCAAAGTGACCGATTTTGCGCTTATCCAGGATACGATCCGCTCGATACGCAACTTGCGCGCTGAGAAAAAGGTCAGCCCGGCGAAGCGCATCCCTGCTACGATCGCCTGCGGAGGAAAGACGGACCTCTTGAAAGAGCAGGCAGGAGTCATTGCCGCCCTGGCGGGGCTTGATCCCGCACTCCTTTCGATCTTTGCATTGCTCCCGGTAAAACCGGAAAACAGCATTGCCCTGGTGGCAGGTCCGGTTGAGATCTACGTCCCGCTCTCCGGCATAGTGGACCTGGATGAAGAGCGCAACCGGTTCCAAAAGGAACTGGCTGAGTCCCAGGTCCAGATCGATCGGCTGGAGAAACTTCTCGGCAGCGACTTTGCCAACAAAGCCCCGGCCGCGGTCGTCCAGAAGGAACGCGAGAAGCTGGCCGCATTCCATGAGACGGCTGCCAAGCTCAAAGCACAGCTCAAGACTTCATGATAGTGAGCTCTTGAAGCCTTTTCCTGGGATGTTCACTCCAAAGGAATGGCTGCCATGAGCGTAGAAAAGCATGGACTATTGCTCGCCTTGCTTGCAAGATCCATGTTTTTTTATTTTCTCCCAACCCGGAAGTAGGTGGAAAGAGAGATAGGGCTTCTGGCAATGACTTTACAAACGCCGCGCATCATGGTCAAAGGTCGTTGTATTTTATATTCACTTAGGGTACACTTTAAACCCTGTAAAGAATGATCGTTGTGTTCTGCCAGAGGGCCTAACCATGTGGTCTCTAACGATTACGAACCCCAAAAGTGAACCTGTCCAGATCAAACTGGTACCCGGGAAGATGTTGATCGGGCGCATGGTCACCAGTGATATTGTGATCAATGATGTTGCCGCTTCCCGGAGACACGCTGAGATCTATTTTGATTCAGTATCCGAAGTGGCATCCATCAACGATCTCAATAGCTCAAATGGCACGTATGTCAACCGCCACAAGATAACCGGTTTTTATCGCCTGCAGAGCGGGGATGTTATTCGCATCGGTCAGACGGTAATGTACCTGACGAAAATCACCAATTCAGAAGCCGACCAGAAGGGTCTTTCCGGTACGCAGCTGTTCACCCGCGAATTGGTCCTGGAGGCTGTTGACGAGCACCCCATCCTATTGTATGAAATCACAGAAAAACTGAATACGGTTGTAGATATTCCCTCGACAATCAGCCTGGTCACCGACCTGATCAAACGGGCGATGGGAGTGGATATCTGCGAGATCATCCTGGCCCAAAATTTTAACAAGATCAATATCGAAGGGGCAAATAAATTGAAAGGAAGAGCGATCCAGAATTCTTCAATTGAAGAAAGCCCTCTGGCACTATGCCTACCGGTAATCGGCAGCGGGAAACCCTTGGCGTTGATCTATTTGGAAAAGAATCGTCCGGGGGCCCAGCCCTTTGATAAAAGGGATGTGCAGTTGGCCGTGACAGTCAGCCGTCAAACTGCCCTGACCATGGAGAGGATAGATTTGCTTGAAAAGATCCGTACAGAGGGGCAGGTCAAGCAACTCTTGTTGCGTTTTGTCTCGCCAATTGAGGCCGAGGATATTTTAAAAGATTATTTGAAAACAGGAAAATTTCCGGATCTTGCTGAGAAAAAGGTCACTGTGCTATTTGCTGAAATTGCAGACCTGACCGGGCTTGCAGCCCGGATGGCCCCGAAAGATTTCCCAGCCTTTCTCAATCGTTATTATCAATTTATCACCCAGGTTGTATTTAAGAACGGGGGGATGGTTAAATTTCTGGGAGATGGCGTGCTGGCAGTCTTTATGGAAAAAAAGGATGAGCTGGGGCCTGAAGAAAAGGCAGTCAGTGTAGCAAGCGAGATCATTGAATTTGGAAAAAAAGCGGACTCGCCTGAGCATGAGCTGGGCTTTGTAACCGGTGTTGCCATCAATACGGGCAATGCAATGGTTGGTTACGTCGGTTCCCAGGAACGGGCAGAGTTCAATGTGCTGGGGAATCTGATCAAAATGACCTATCGAATGCAGGAATATGCTCTTCCCAACCGTATCCTGGTCGGGACGTCGACCGCGGAGGTTATTCGTAATAAATACTTGGTTCAAAAAACCGGCAGTCTGGTGATGAAAGGGAGTGAACAGCCGATCCAGGTTTTTGAAGTATCCCTGGCAAAAACGTCGCCGTTTGTCCAGATCGAGAACGATATGTCGGCGGCATTCAAAGCGGTTGCCGAGAAGTTAAGGGCGCGGGGTAAAAAAGAGGCGGAGGATAAATAGCACACAGACCCCAAAACACATCCATTAAAGAATGGTCGTGACCAATTGTCACGACCATTCTTTAATGGGAAACCATGGAAAAAAGGGGATAAAGTTACGCCTGGCGGAGATCGACGTGCTAATCGCACCAAGCGGTCGTGGAAATACGACCCGCTTTCCCACTCACTGACAGGGTCGTCCATCAGTGAAAGTCCCGGATGGTTTAATGTATCAGCTTTCAAGAAGTGGTATATTGATATTGAAGAAAAACCTGTTCCAGGCGTTCGTTTGGTTTACACGAGGTAGTGATATGAAGAGTACTGATAAGATCCCGCCAAAGCAAGGCCAGGGGCAGAAAAAACCCAAAGTACAAACCAAAAAGAAGGTAAAACTTTCGAAGGAACGCCAACCGCCAGAGGGGATGCTTCAAACCTCCGAGGAGAAATTCCGGTGGTTGTTCGAGAAAGCCCAGGATGGGATTTTGTTATTGGATGCCGGGACGGGGGTCATCACCGAGGCTAACCCATTTATCGAGGCTCTCCTTGGCTACTCCCATACGGAAATCATCGGGAAAAAACTGTGGGAAATCGGACCAATGAAAGATATCGCGGCCAGCCAGGATGCGTTCCTGGAATTACAGAAGAAGAACTATATACGTTACGATGACCTACCCCTCGAAACCAAAGATGGCCGGCGCCGCAAGGTGGAATTTGTCAGCAATGTTTACCGGGTGGGCAGCCAGAAGGTCATCCAGTGCAATATACGTGACATCACAGAACGCAGACTGGCTGAGAACGCCCTGGCGGAAAGCGAAAAGCGCTATCGAGTGGTTTTTGATAACGCCGGCCTGGGAGTCTTTCAGTCGGAAGTAAGCGGCAGGATCATTGCCGTCAATCCCAAGTTTGCGCACCTTTTCGGTTATCGATCGCCAGAAGAGTTTATTGCCCTGGTCAAGGATGCCGCAGACGTCTTTGCCGACCCGCAGCGCAGGGCAGAGATCCTCCGTCTGAAGGCAGACAATCCAGAAGTGATGACCTTTGAAAACCTCTATCGCCGGAAGGATGGCAGCACCTTCCTTGGTAACCTGACGGTAGAGCAGGTCACCGGCCCAGACGGCCGCGTGCTCTTCCTCCAAGGTCTTATCGAAGATATCACCGAGCGCAAGCGTGCAGAAGAGGAATTGCGGAACAGCGAAAAACGATTCAGAAAGGTGTTTGATGACGGCCCGCATGGAATGGCTATTTCGAACACGCAGTATCATTTTGTTCGCGCGAATGCTTCATTCTGCCAGATGATGGGGTATACCGAACAGGAATTGCAAAGCCTTACATTCAAAGATATCACCCACCCCGAGGATGCTGGTGATTCGATCAAAAATGTTCAAGAATTGGAAAAAGGGATTCTCTCTGTTTATAAAACCGAAAAACGTTATATAACAAAAAACAAGGAAATCATTTGGGGCTCTCTCACCCTTTCGATGATCATTGGCGGTGAAAAGCAGTTCTTTTTAGTGATGATCGAAGATATCACTGAGCGCAAAAAGATGGAAGATGCGTTGCGTTTATCGGAAGATAAATTTTCCAAGGCATTCCAGAATTCGCCAGATTCGGTCAACATCAATCGCCTAGTGGATGGGATGTATATTGAGATCAACAGGGGTTTTACGGTATTGACAGGCTATACCGTCGAAGAAGTGGTGGGCAAGAGTTCTCTCGAGATCAACATTTGGGCAAACCCAGATGACCGCGCCCGGTTGGTGAAGGAATTGCACGAACATGGGGGTATGGCGAACCTGGAGGCTCCTTTCAGAACAAAGGATGGAACGGTCAAAACCTGCCTGATGTCGGCTGCGGTCCTCATCGTGAATGGCGAACAGTGCATCCTATCCATTACACGGGATATCACCGAAAGAAAGCAAGCCGAAGAAACCCTGCGAGCAAGTGAATTGCGCTATCGTGGCTTGTTCGAGGATTCTCCCATTCCGCTTTGGGAGGAAGATTTTTCTGCAGTGAAGCGACAGATCGAAAAAATGAAGCAGCAGGGAGTCACTGATTTTCGTGATTTCTTTGGAAGGCACGCGGAAGAGGTCATCGAAAATGTAAAAAAGATCAAGGTGATTGACGTAAACAAAGCCGCAGTTGCCTTAATGCGGGCTGTTGATAAAGAACAACTCGTCAAAGGCCTGAAACAGATCATGCACGGTTCTGGCGAAGATTTTGTGGATGAATTTGTGAGTATCGCAGAAGGGAAAACCGAATTTGAATGGGAGGGAATAAACCATACCCTGGAGGGTGAAGAATTGACCGTCAGCCTGCGCTGGTCGGCGGCACCTGGTTACGAAGATAGCCTGGGAAAAGTCCTGGTTTCCATGGTCGATGTCACCGAACGCAAGCGGGTGGAAAAGGCGTTGGCGCTCCGCACCGAAGAACTGCGCCAGCGAAACGATGAGCTGACCCGTATAAATGAACAAGCCGAGCACCGTATGCAGCGACTTATGTCGATGCGTACGATCGACATGGCCATCAGCGGCAGTTTCGATGTGGGTGTGGTCCTTGGTATCGTGCTGGACCAGGTCACCAGCCAGCTTGGCAGCCAGGCTGCTGACATCCTGCTCTTCAGCCAGGGTGGACAAACCTTCAAATTCTCATGTGGGCGGGGTTTTCGAAACCAGGGTCTGGAGCATTCCCATTATAAATTTGGCAGCGATATTGCCTGGCGTATCATCCGGGAGAGACGAAAAGTTGAAATTTCCGACTTGAAGGCCCAGGTAAATGCGCTCCAAAGGACACCTAATCTATCGGATGAAGATTTCTTATCCTATATCGGGGTGCCGCTTGTGTCCAAAGGCCAGGTCAGAGGCGTTCTTGAGATCTTTCTTCGAGAGCGGCTAACTCTGGACCAGGAATGGTACAACTATCTGGAAATGCTGGCTGGTCAGGCCGCCATTGCAATAGACAATGCCGATCTGTTTGAACACATGCAAAGCACGAACACTGAATTGGTTATGGCTTATGACAGCACCCTCACTAGCTGGGCAAATGCCCTGGAAATGCGGGCATTGGAGCCAAAAGACCATACCCGCCGCGTAGACAATTTGACCACCCGGCTGGCGCAAGGCATGGGGCTGAGCGGTAACGACCTGGTAAACGCCCATCGCGGAGCGATGTTACATGATATTGGGAAGATGGGTCTTCCCGATAGTATCCTGCTCAAGCCCGGCCCGCTCACAGAAGAGGAATGGGAGCTGATGCGCAAACATCCGCAGATCGCATTTGAAATGCTTTCCCCCATCAGTTACCTGCGTCCTGCGCTTGATATTCCTTACTACCATCACGAAAAATGGGACGGCACGGGTTATCCGCGGGGACTGAAGGGCGAGAACATCCCTCTGGCAGCGCGCATCTTTGCCGTGGTGGACGTCTGGGATGCGCTCACCTCCGACCGCCTCTACCGGAAAGCCTGGTCTGAAGCAGAAGCCCTTGAGTATATTCGGGAACAGGCTGGTCACCACTTCGACCCGCTGGTGGCAAAGAACTTCCTGGAGCTATCAATCGGAAAGAGGAATGAACCTTGAAGGGTTGAAGAAAGACCTGTGACAAATGAAGTCAATTCAGAGACATTCGTCATTTGACACGCAACCGGCGATAAAGTAACTTAAGCACGATCGTAATCCGAATTTTATCAAGGAGCGTTAACCTATGGCACTGAAGATTACAGATGAGTGCATTGCCTGTGGAGCCTGTGTCCCGGAATGCCCGACCAACTCGATCACCGAAGGCAGCCCTTACGTGATCGATGCCGCCACCTGTGTGGAATGCGTCGGCCACTTCGATACCCCGCAATGCCAGGCTGTCTGCCCGGTGGCCGATACGGCCATTCTCAAGGCATAGCTAAAAAGTTACCAGCCAGGGGCGGATAACTCCGCCCCTGTGCATTTAATGGTATGGTGTGCTTTTTTTGCAGTATAATCTCATTAATTGAATATTCGACCTTCGGGGCAGGGTGACACCTGCACTGCACTGAACGTAGTGCGATGCAAGTGAATTCCCGACCGGTGGTACAGCCCACGAGCGCGCAAGCGCATGATACGGTGACACTCGTTCTGCGAGTGAATTCCGTAGCCGACCGTAAAAGTCCGGATAGAAGAAGGTGACAGCGAGACCTGTAAGGGTCTGGTTTGTCTATCCGCCCCGGAACTTGCTTCCGGGGCTCCTTTTTCTGAAACCGCGCCTGCCCCGTTCTCTTGGACGAGGCAGGTTTGTTGCTGCTTGAATGAATCTATGAACTGGAAACTTCTCCTCAATCCCACCCGGACTCCCCGCCGCTCCCCGCATTGGACGGCCTACGCCTCCATGGCTGCGGCCCTGCTGGGCTGGTGGCTGATCAGCCATTTTGCCGGGCTGCCTGCCTTCATCCTACCCGCACCGGAACAGGTAGCCGCCCGCTTCTGGAAGGCGCTTGTGGACGGCAGCCTGCTGCTCCACACCACCGCCACGCTGACGGAAGTCCTGCTTGGGTTGCTGGCTGGAACAGTTGCAGCGGTGACACTCGGGTATGCCATTGCCAAGAGCCGCCTGTTCGAGCAGTTGGTATCCCCATACCTGGTCGCGACACAAGCCATTCCCATTGTTGCCATTGCCCCGCTGTTGGTCATCTGGTTTGGACCGGGCATATTTTCCAAGGTGCTGATCTGTGCCTTGATTGTCTTCTTCCCGGTGCTGGTCAACACGGTGGTGGGCATGCGCGCCGTGCCGCGGTCACTGCACGACCTGATGCACTCCTTGCGCGCCACCCGCTGGCAGATCCTGCACATGCTCGAAATCCCGGCCTCGCTGCCGGTTTTGCTGGGCGGGTTGCGGATCGGGGCGACGCTATCGGTCATTGGGGCGGTGGTCGGGGAACTGGTGGGCTCTGACCGCGGTCTCGGTTTTCTGGTCAATGTGGGCCGCGGCCAGTATGATACAGCCCTGGTCTTTGTGGCGGTGTTCACCCTGATCGCCATGGCGCTGGCGTTATATGGGCTGGTTTCATTCCTGGAAAGAAAGCTGCTTATCTGGCAGGAAACGTTTGAACGCTGATAAAGTTACTTCCCATATGAATAGATACAGGAGTTTCTGTATGAAAAAAACGATCTGCTTGATGACCCTGACAGTATTTCTCTTAGGGGCCTGCGGGCCAAAACCCACCCCCAGCCTGACGCACGTCAAATTGTCCCTGGGTTACATTCCAAATATCCAGTTTGCACCGCTTTACGTGGCCGCGCAGAGGGGTTATTTCACCGATGCAGGCATTGAGATTGAGTTTAATTATATGGACGAAAACCAGGCGGCTGCGCTGGTAGGAGCGAACAACCTCCAGTTCGCCGTGGTCTCCGGCGAGCAGGTGCTGCTGGCGCGTGCCCAGGGGCTGCCGGTGGTCTATGTGGCAGCCTGGTACCAGCAATACCCGGTCTCGGTGGTTGCCATGTCTGATCAGGGGATCGCCAGCCTGGCTGACCTGCGCGGTAAGACCATCGGTCTACCAGGGCCTTACGGAGCCAATTACATCGGCTTGCGCGCCCTGCTCCACGCCGGTGGGTTGAGCGAGTCCGACGTGAAGCTCGATTCCATCGGCTACACCCAGGTGGAAGCGCTGGCGGCCGGCCGTGACCAGGCGGTTTCGGTTTACACGACCAACGAGCCAGTGCAACTGCGCGCTCAGGGCTACACCCTAAGCGAACTGCGTGTGGCCGATTATGTCCAACTGGCCTCCAACGGGCTGATCAGTAATGAGACGACGATAGCCGGGAACCCCGACCTGGTACAGGGCATGGTGACCGCATTGTTGCATGGCATCTCTGATACCCTCGCAGACCCGCAGGCTGCCTACCAAATTTCCCTGAGTTATGTGGATACCCTGGCCCAGGCCGACACGGCCGTGCAAAAACAGGTGCTGGCGACCACGATTGGTTTATGGAAGGCCGACCGCTTGGGCGAATCCAGCCCGACTGCCTGGGAAAATATGCAGTCAGTGCTTCTGGATATGGGCCTGTTGACCCAGCCGTTGGATCTGTCGAAGGCTTACACGAACGAATTCATTCCGTAAGGACACGATAGATTATGTCCCTGTAATAGGAAATTTTGTGACCGATCCCATCCTCACCGCCCATGATCTGAGCATCACCTTTCCCGACCGCAACGGGGAACTGCACGCCCTCGATACGGTTTCCTTCACCATCCAGCCGCGCGAATTTGTTTGCGTACTGGGCCCTTCGGGCAGCGGCAAATCCACCTTGCTGCGCATCCTGGCTGGTTTGCTCAAACCCACTTCCGGCTCATTTAGTTTCACCGGTGGAGAGCCGAAAATTGGCATGGTCTTCCAGCAATCCAACCTGATGCCCTGGCGAACGGCGCTCGAAAATATCACCCTACCGCTTGAAATCCAGGGGTTCCCAGCTGACGTAGCCCATGCGCGTGCCCAGGAGTTGATCGACCTGGTCGGTTTGCAGGGATTTGAATCCTCCTGGCCGCGTGACCTTTCAGGCGGGATGGCTCAGCGCGTGGCGATCGCGCGGGCTCTGATCCACGACCCGGATATACTCCTGCTTGACGAACCTTTTGGCTCGCTGGATGCCCTGACACGCGAACGCATGTGGACCGAACTCTCACACATCTGGCAGAGGCGCCAGAAGACGGTGTTGATGGTGACACATTCCATCAGCGAGTCGCTTTTTCTGGCTGATCGCGTCCTGGTGCTGACCCAACGGCCCGGCAGGATCAAGTTGGACCTGGGGGTGGATCTGCCCCGTCCACGGGCCGATGAGATGCGCTACACAGCGCATTTTGGGAAGCTGGCGCGACGGTTGAAAGAGGCAATAGGATAAAAAACTTCCGAAGAGCAAACCCTTCGGAAGTTTTTTTTACCGGGGATTATTTCGCCACCCAGATCCACCCCAAGATCGTTAAGGGAATAAAGAAGAGCAGCACCGACACCGTCCCGGCCAAAGCCCCGTGACCCTCGCGCTCATCGATCAGTTTCACGGACGGGTAGAATCCCTCCAGCTTCCAGCGCGGGCCGCCGAACCAGGCGAAGAGAATTCCACCCAGCAAGCCGCCGATGTGTCCCCAGTTATCCACACCAGTGGTGGTGAAGCCAATAAACAGGTTAATACCTGCGATGTAAAGCAGGTTCATCAGCGAACGGGTGGCACGGTTTCCCAGGAGGCTGCGGTTTTGGATGATAAAAACGCCTTCGGCGGCGATCAGACCGAAGATGGCCGTTGAAGCTCCCAACGAGGGATTCACTGTCAGCAAAAAGGACATCACGTTCCCGGCATACCCGGAAAGGAAATACAAAAGAAGGAATCGTCCGTGGCCGTAACGCGCCTCGATGCCGCGCCCAAAAATGAACAGGGCATACATATTGAAGGCGATGTGGAGGATGGAGGCGTGCAAAAAGACTGGTGTGATCAGCCGCCAGAGTTCGCCAGCGCGAATAAGGACGTCATCCTTGACGCCCAGACTGGCAACCACGTCCGCATTGAGCAGATATTGTCCGGCGAGCTGCAAGAGGTAAATGAAAGTAGTTACACCCAGGAGGATGTAAGTGGCGTACGGTTTCACATTTGGCGTGGCCACCTGGATGGTGCGCGGCGCTTGTGTCTGAGGAAATTGTTCTGGGGTCGGATTTTGATTTTGGTTCATTTGTCTCCAGGGAATGATCTTGTTCTAAAGCAAACCTATAAACTCACCTTGCGGGGATTCACCCGGTGGTGCTCGGCCTGGATGATGGCAACCACCGTATCTACCGTCTCGGCCAGGTGGCCATCTGCATTGACAATCACATAATCGAACTCATCTGCACGCTTGAGTTCCTGGCGGGCGGTGGCGATGCGCAGGCTCAGGTTTTCCGCGGTCTCGGTCTGGCGGGCCTTCAACCGTCTCACCAGTGCATCCTCGCTTTCGGTGGTCAGGAAGATGAGCACTGCTTCCGGTGCCAGTTTGCGGACGGTGGCCGCGCCCTGCACGTCCAGGCGCATGATCACGTCCTTCCCAGAGGCGAGGGCGTCGCGCACCTGCTGTTTTGGGATGCCTTTGTAATCGCTGTAGACGATGGCATACTCGATCAACTCGTCCTGCTCGATCATGCGGGCAAACTCATCCTTCGAAACGAAGAAATAATCCACCCCCTGGGTCTCCTCGGCACGGCGCGGACGGGTGGTGGCCGTCACAACGAAGTGCATTTGAAGAGTACGTTCCTTCAGGCCGTGCAGGACGCTGTCTTTGCCCACACCCGAAGGCCCGGAAATGACGATCAACAGGGGCTGGGGCTTGTGGAGATTGAACTCGGAATCAGGCATGGCTGTATTGTACCAGACGGCGGATGAAGTAAAATATACCCATGCCCCTTTATGATTACTATTGCCTGGACTGCCAAAAACGTTTCGATGTGTTCATGACTTATACCGAATACGGCACGCGTGCAGTGACCTGCTCCGCCTGTGGGAGCAAGAACGTTCGCCGACGGATACCGCGCGTGCGCGTGGCAAAATCAGACGAGAGCCGTATGGACTCGCTTGCCGGAGATCTCTCGGACCCATCGGCCCTGGCGGGCCTTGAAAACGATCCGCAAGCCATGGGGCGGATGATGCGCAAGATGGGGAATGAGATGGGTGAGCAGCTACCACCGGAGTTCAATGATGTGGTCGGCCGGTTGGAGAAGGGTCAAAGCCCGGAGGAGATCGAAAAGGAGATGCCCGATCTGGGGGGCGATGCTGGCGAAGAAGATCCTGGCTTTTAAACACAACTGGGCGACCCGGATGGGGTCGCCCAAATTATTCTTATCGATCATCCTATGGGATGGGGACGATATCCACGACCATTTCGGTCTGGCTGCGTTGCAGGGTGAACTGCATATTTCCAGAGGTGGTTTGCTGCTGGCCTCCCACCGGGACGGAAGCATATTGCTCAGCCAGCCAGGCAACAAAGGGGATCTGCGTGCCTGCCGGCATGACCCCAGCCAGTAGGATGTTGATCACTCCGATGCCCTGGTCGACAGTGTCCTGCTGGTCGGTGCGGGGGAGGGTAACAAAAATTTCGCCAATATTACAGGGATCGCCGATAAACTGGGCGGAAAATCCACTGGCGATCGCCGGGAAATTGGTTGCTGCACTTTGGGTCATTGTGGCTGTTGAAGCGGTTTGACCATTCACAGTGCCGTCGGCAAGATCAAACTGCCCGGTGATCTGAAGTACGGTTTTGACCGAATCCATGGAAATTCCCAGGCCGCCTGAGGTGGGCGTGGAAGGACAATTACTGGAAGATTGTCCCGCGGCGATGGTTTCCATGGCTCCGAGAGCGGTCGGAGCGCTGGTTAAGATTCCGGGGAGCTGGGTGGCTGCCTGTTGGATGCCATTAACCAGGCCGCAGGCCATGACAAATACCATGACGAGAGGAATTGCAAGAAAACGAGTATAGCGCATATTATTATCTCCTAATTTTATATATTTTATCATATATATTCAATTCAGCAAGATGACCGGAGTACTAGCAAGCGAAACGCCTTCCCGGTAGTGAAAAGGAGTGGTGGTAAGGGGTAGCCGCCTGGAGATAGCACATGCTGTGCCAGATAATTACACGGCGATCGGTTTTCCGGGGGTTAGTTTTTCCTTTTCCTCCCCTTTGCGCAGGATCCAGGCCTGCCCCCGTACCAGGGTTGTCTTCTTCCCTTTGACCTGCACATAGGCTCCATCTGCCAGGAGGAGCACCGGGTTGTCGTGAAAGATGTGATAATCGCTGAGCCAGTCATCCTGTCTCAGATGGGAAATTTCATCCTCCGGGTAATGGACGCTGAAATTGAAGGGTGTGGCATTCAAACTGGAAAAAAAGGATGTCCCCACCATGTTCATATCCTTGCTGGTGAGAATATTCGGCCCGCATAACACAGTCCCGGCGCTGAAGGCCACCACCGGCAGACCGGCGGTCACTTTTTTGCGGAGGTATTCCATGATCTTGCTGATATGCAAGCGGTGGTTGAGAAGAAAGGTATTTCCGCCGGGGATGTAGACCAGCGCGGCGTTGCGCAGGGCTGCTTCCATCTCCGCGAGGGTCATCAACTCGGTGTTAATGGTCTCAATGTGTGCCAGCCCATGAAAGGCTTTTTCGGTGGATTCCTGCCAGGTCCCGGACAGGGATGCCGCTGGAAGGTAGGCGACCACCGGGTCATTTTTTCCTTCCAGATACGGACGGCAGGCTTCGAGGATATAGCGGATATCGTCCTTGCCCGGGGTGGAAAAGAGGTGAAGGTTCATCCGAGGCAACCTATTGTGGTCCCGGCGATTATTTTGCCAACTTCTTCAAGATGGTTGCACAGAGTTGTTGTTGCACTTCATCCCACCCTTTGCCTGCATCCACCACCACCCACCTCTCCGGTTCCTGTTTCACCATTGCCAGATACCCGGCCCTCACCCGCTGGTGGAACTCCAGTTGATAGGCATCCAGGCGGTTCCATTCGCCACCTTTGGCCCTGCGCTGGGTGCCCCGCTCGAGGCCGATCTCCACATCCACATCCAAAAGAACGGTCAGATCAGGGGTCAACCCGCCGGTGGCGTAATTGACCAGGGCACGCACTTGCTCCAGATCCTGCTGGTGACCGTAGCCCTGGTAGGCGATGGTTGAATCGGCATAGCGGTCAGAGATCACGATCTCCCCGGCTTCAAGCCGCGGCCGGATGACCTGCTCCACGAATTGAGCGCGCGCCGCCTGGTAGAGCAGCGTTTCCGTACGCGGATTCATCTCGGCGTTCTTCAGGCTGTGGAGCACCTCCCGGATCTGCTCACCGATGGAGGTTCCGCCCGGTTCACGCGTGGGAAAAACAGTAAAGCCCTTCTCGTGCAGGTATTCCACAAGATGGGGCAGGTGGGTGGTCTTACCGGAGCCTTCGGGGCCTTCGAGGGTGATGAACATTTGTTATTATCCATAGCGGCACGATTTATTGTGCCCTTAGCCTTTATTCGCGAAAGATCCTGACATGCCTTCTGGGTTCTTTTCCATAGGAATGACTCACCAACTCTGCATCCCGTGCCAATTCATGCTGGAGGCGGCGCACCATGGATGGGCCGGGTGGCAGGTCCACCCAGCGCTCGCCGTTCAGGACGGCGGCAATGGCGGCCTGCGCTTGCAGTTTAACATCGTCCATCTCGTCAGCCGGGGGAACGGTTTCAGACAAATTGAAAAGATCGCTTAAAAACTGTTCCATCTGGCTGACTGTGTTGGCCCGCAACACAAAGATGGGCAAACCACGCTGTTCAGCCTGCATCACGGCTTGCTGGCGGTCACGGTAGTAGGAACGCAGCGTTACTAGCACATCCGCCTCGCCGGCGTCTTTTACAAAAATTGCCGGGACACCCATACGCTTGGCTAACTGGGTCAAGCGGTCGCGCGCCACGCCGAACGGGTAGACACGCACTGGCTGGAGCGGAGTGCGGTGGGATTCAGGCGCTACGAACGCAAGGCCATTGCCAGCAAGGACGCTGTGCCCCCCTGCCGCCGGGGCGGTGGACTGCCTGGCAGTGTCGGATGGATCTGGGCGGATCGAATTGCGGCGCGGGCCGGTGGTATTCCCGTTCTCGATACGGAATTCCGAATCCGGTTTGGACTTCGGGTTGGGCTTGGTCTTCTCAATATGGATCTTGCCATCCGGCTCCCGGCTGCGGATCTCAGGCGGGAGTGGATAACCGCGCAGGAGCGAATCGACCGAGGCGGCGATGTCCATGTGGACGGCGAAACGGTCCCGCTGCTGGATCTCGACCAGCACGTCGAAGGTGGGTGGTGAGCGTCGTTCGAGCACCGTTTTCTGGGTGCCGCGCCGGCGCGCTTCTTCATCCGAAAGGGTCACGGCTTCAATCCCGCCGATCAGGTCGGAGAGGGTCGGGTTGAGCAGCAGGTTGTCAATCGTCCGGCCGTGGGCCGTGCCGATGAGCTGGACGCCGCGCTCGGCGATGGTGCGGGCCGCGGCAGCTTCCAGTTCGCGCCCGATCTCGTCGATCACAATGACTTCAGGGTTGTGGTTCTCCACTGCCTCGATCATCACTTCGTGCTGGAGCATGGGTTCACGCACCTGCATGCGGCGGGCCTTGCCAACTGCCGGATGCGGAACGTCGCCATCGCCGCCGATCTCGTTGGACGTATCCACGATGATGACGCGTTTCGATTCTGCCAGAATGCGGGCGGCCTCGCGCAGGAGCGTGGTCTTGCCCACACCCGGGCGGCCCAGGATGAGCATGCTCTTGCCTGATTCAACGATGTCCTGGATGATATCCACCGTCCCGTAAACGGCGCGGCCGACGCGGCAGGTGAGACCGACGATGTGCCCGCGCCGGTTGCGCAGGCAGGAAATGCGGTGCAGGGTGCGCTCGAGGCCGGCGCGGTTGTCCCCATCAAATTCCCCGATGCGCTCAACCACGTGGTCCAGTTCGGCGCGTGTAATTTCCTTGTTGATCAGTACTGTCTCGCCCTGAACGTAGCGCGCCGTGGGGACGCGCCCAAGGTCGAGGATGATCTCGAGCAGGTTATCGTAATCATTGGCTTTGTGGACGGCTTCGACGATATTGCCGGGCAGGATGCCGAGCAGGGCGTCGAGGTCGTCGGTAATCTTGAGTTGAGTCATGCTCTCTTTATATCACTTTTCCGAATGAGTGTCCTCGCCGGCGGCAGCACGCGCCACCGGTGCAACGGGCTTGACCAAAACCTTGTCCAGTGCAGAAACTTTTTCTTCGACTTTCTGTAATTTCGCCAGACGTCTGACCATCACCGCCTGGCGCGGCCCGGCCTTGGCGCCCAGGTCCTCGAGCACGGTTTCGAGCCAGGCCTGATAGGAACGCACACAGACGTAAACCGGGCGGCCGCCCCAGCCTGACAGCCCGGCCAGCCGTTCAGGCCCGCAGCCTGAATCGGGGGGGACGAGTGGCTGGATCCAGACTCCTGCGGGTCCACTGTTGACCACAACGTAGGCCTGCAGGTTCCCATCCTGGCGGCACACCAGACCTGAAGCCTGCCTGGGCAGAACATCCACAGGTTGGATCAAGGCCGGGACGATCTGTCCGTGCAGCGATTGAACGGCAGGCCAGTCGGTCTCATTGGCTTCACGCCAGGAACTATTTTCACCGGGGGCTTCCAGTTTGGGTAATTTCCAAACGCGTTGCCAGGCATACAGGGCAAAACCTGCTTGCCGCAGTAATCGGAAGGCCGGGGAATCTTCATCCACTTCAGCCAGCAAGTGGAAAGCTCCCCATTCCCCGGCTTGTATGGTCAGGTGATCTAGGAGAGACAGTGTTAAAGCGTTGAGGTTCTCCGTGGGAGCCAGGAAGGTCAGCCGGGCGGAGGTCTCATCTTCATTCAAAATAACCTGCCCCATCAGCGAGTCACCATTTTCCGAGGCAATCGCGGTATAAATGTACCGCCGCGGATTCAAATACGATAGCAAGGCCAGTGCCCCAAGCGGGTTGCCGCGCGTCAAGATGCTGGCGCTATAGAGCGGCAGAACATCGCGCCGGTAGCGGGACAGGAGAGGAATATCCAGGAAGTCGAGTGAGCGAACAGTCATTTGGCCAAGGATAGAAAATACTGGTGAAAGCGTGAATCGTGGGTCAATTCCGGGTGGAACGAGGTTGCGAGCAGTTTCCTTTGCCGGGCGGCGATGATCCGTCCATCCGGCAGGGTCGACATGACCACGGTATCCCCCTGAACCGACTCAATGATCGGGGCACGGATGAAGATGGCGTGATAAGGGCCGCCTTCGCCCAGTTCAGGGATGGAAAGGTCGGCTTCGAACGAGTCCACCTGGCGGCCAAAGGCGTTGCGCTCGACGGTGATGTCCATGATGCCAAGCAGGGGCTGGTTGCGGCGGGCGTCCTTTGAGAGGAAGATGGCTCCCGCGCAGGTGCCCCAGATGGCGTGCGTTTTGCCAAACGCGCGTAACGGTTCCAGCAGACCAAAATCCATTGAAAGTTTGCCTATGGTGGTTGATTCACCGCCCGGCACGATCAGACCGTCCAGCCCGTCGAGGTGGGACGGCAGGCGCACTTCAGCGGTCTCAACGCCGATGCGCTTGAGCATGACGATATGTTCGGCAAAATCACCCTGGATTGCCAAGACCCCGATTTTCATATTTCTTCCCATAAGGGCACAATATCAAGCCTCTACAAATCTACCAACCTCTTCCCGCGATCTTTTCAGCTTCCGGCATCTGGGAAATGTTGCGTCCCACCATTGGTTCGCCGAGGTTTTTGCTGACTTCTGCAAGGATGGATGCGTCGGTGTAGTGTGTCACAGCCTTGACGATGGCGGCGGCGCGCTTGGCCGGGTCACCGGATTTGAAGATACCAGAGCCCACAAAGACACCATCCACACCCAGTTGCATCATCAGGGCCGCGTCAGCAGGAGTGGCCACACCGCCCGCGGCAAAGTTGACCACTGGCATACGACCCAGTTCCTTGGTCTCTTTGACCAGTTCGTAGGGCGCGCCGATCGTCTTGGCGTAGGCCATTAATTCTTCGTCAGCCATGGTGGTCAGGCGGCGGATCTCGCCCAGAACGGCACGGGCGTGACGGACCGCCTCGACCACATCCCCGGTGCCAGCTTCACCCTTGGTACGGATCATGGCCGCGCCCTCGCCAACCCGCCGCAGGGCCTCACCCAGGTTGCGGCAGCCACATACGAAGGGGACCTTGAAGTTGTGCTTCAGGATGTGGTTCTCCTCGTCTGCCGGGGTCAGGACTTCCGACTCGTCGATGTAGTCCACGCCGATGGCTTCAAGGATTTGCGCTTCCACAAAATGACCGATGCGGCATTTGGCCATGACCGGGATGGTGACCGTGTCCATGATCTTGAGGATCAGATCTGGGTCCGACATGCGTGCCACGCCGCCCTGGGCGCGGATATCTGCCGGGACACGTTCCAAGGCCATTACGGCGCAAGCACCGGCCTCTTCCGCTATTTTTGCGTGTTCGGGGGTGACGACATCCATGATGACGCCGCCCTTGAGCATTTGAGCCAGACCTTTTTTTACGGTAAAAGTACCGGTTTGTTGTTCCATGTAAATACTCCTTTCAAATGATAAGCGTCCCGATTCTACCACTGCTTGTGATTCAAACAACTGTGGCCAGCTCCGAATTGCCGGGCTGGAGAGGAGCTTGGGTTCATTAAGGGGTTGAATGGCTCCATTTCCCCAAAAAACATCCAGAGATCACAGCCACTGTAGCGGTCTGAGTCGAAAATAAACCGCCGGTTTTGGCGTGAGGGGAGAGATATTATTGCCAGGAAGCCTTGACAAAATCAAATAACGGTATACAATTAGTACAATGATACAATTATACAATGAGACAATGATACAATATAAACTATGAACCTCGAATTAGACTTCCGTTCCGGCATTCCGATCTATCTCCAGGTGGTGGAGCGCATCCAGGAGCGTATTGCCAGTGGTCTGATCACGCCCGGCGCCCAGCTCCCCACCGTCCGTTCCCTGGCCCTTGAGCTGCGGGTAAATTTTAACACGGTGGCGCGGGCCTATCGCATCCTGGACGAGACCGGCATCATCTCCACCCAGCAAGGGCGTGGCACCTATGTCATGAGCATACCCCCGCCGGAAGTCTCTGAACAGATCCGCCAAAACGCATTGAAGGCGCTGACCCAGCGATATTTGACAGATGCGGAACGGCTTGGCGCCTCACCGGAAGAAGTGGACCAGATCCTGAAAGACCAGGTGGCGCATTGGCAGCAAACCGGCCACCTGTCGAACCCTGAACATGAACCTGATCATGAATAAAAGGAGAATGTTATGAGCCCTACGACTGTTCTAAAAGATCTAAACCTGCGACCGCAGGGTCGCCAGAAGTCCGACCAACATATTCCCGGCGTGGCCGGAGCTCTGTTTGCCATCTGCCTGCTGGCCGGTTTCGTCGGTATACGCTTGATGACCCAAAACGGTATTGCTAGCGATGCCTTGATTGGAAGCTGGACTGTCGCGTGGATACTTCTGGGCACATTTTTGTTGTACTCACTCAAAATTGCATCCCAGTGGGAGAAGGCGGTCATCCTGCGATTGGGTAAATTCCACAAACTGGCCGGGCCGGGAGCGTTCTGGGTGCTGCCGATCGTTGACACTCTGGCCAACTGGATCGACCACCGCGTCATGGTGACGCCTTTCTCTGCCGAAAAGACACTCACAAAAGATACCGTCCCCGTGGATGTAGATGCAGTTCTGTTCTGGGTCATCTGGGATGCCGAAAAAGCAGCCCTCGAAGTCGCCGATTACCGCGCCGCCATTGCCTGGGCTGCACAGACTGCGCTGCGCGAGATCATCGGGCAAAGCGTTCTGGCCGATATTCTGGTCGGCCGGGCCAAGATGGATGCCGACCTGCAGAAGATCATTGACGAGCGCACAACGCCTTGGGGTATCACCGTCCAGTCCGTGGAAATTCGCGACGTGATCATCCCGCCAGATCTTGAAGATGCCATGTCCCGCCAGGCACAGGCGGAACGCGAACGCCAGGCGCGCGTTATCCTTGGCGAGTCTGAGATGCAGATCGCCGCCTCCTTCGCTGAGGCTTCCAAAGCCTACATCCACAATCCCACTGCCCTGCACCTGCGTGCCATGAACATGCTCTTCGAAGGGCTCAAGGAAAAGGGAGCACTGGTCATCGTCCCCAGCAGTGCCGTCGATACAATGAACCTGGGCGGCCTGAGCGGCATGGTCTCGCTGGCGCAACAGAACCTGTCCAAGGAAAAGGAATAGATATAATGAGGGACGGCAGTCCATCGCCGTCCCGTAAAAAAATAAAACCAGGAGACCCATGAATGAAAAGAAAACTTCCAGCCATCCTTCTGATCGCCGCCATCGTCACGACCTTGGTACTGACCGGATGCCAGGCTCCCAATCCGGCTTCCCTGTCCAATGACCAGGTTGTACAGGTGGTCGACAATATCCTGAAGGCGATCAGTGCGGGTGACTTTCAGAGTTTCACCCAGGATTTCAGTGATTCAATGGCAAGCAATTTTACCGAGGCGCAGTTCACCAGCCTGGCTGATCTACTCAAGAAGGCCAGCGGGAATTATGTCTCCTGCGCAGACACGTCGCCGGAAATCTCGAACAGCCAGGGGTATGCTGTCTACCGCCTGACCTGCAAATATGAACTGGAAAGCGTCATAGTAACCGTCACATTCCTGGAAGGTGGGCAAAAAGTCGAAGGCCTTTTCTTTGACTCGACCAACCTTCGCAAAGTCAGACAATAAGATCACCATCCTACAATTGTTTCACGTGGAACGTTTTCAGCCTTGCAGGCTAATAATTCCTGCAAAGCTTGTGTATGAAGGAGAATAGAAATGATCACTACCAGGGAAATCATCAAGATCGTCCTGCTTCTTTCGCCCATTATCCTCATCCAGCTAGGGATGGCTGTTTACGCCCTGGTCGACCTGGCAGGCCGCCAGAAGACGCGCGGCCCGCGTTGGGCCTGGGCGTTAGGTTTGATCGTAACGATCTTCGGCATCCCGAGCGGGATCATCGTTTCGGGGGTTTATCTGGCCTGGGGACGCCACGCGGAGGCGTAATATGATCCGGATAGAGAATTTTATTAAAACCTATGGGTCTGTACGTGCCCTCGACAGCCTGAGCCTGAATGTCGAGCCGGGCGTGGTCTACGGTTTCCTCGGTCCAAACGGGGCCGGAAAGACCACCTGCATGCGCATCCTCGCCGGGCTGGCACGTCCCGATAGCGGACGGGCGTGGATCCTCGACAAGGAAATTGGTCAGCCGGGGTCGGATATCCGCTCCCTGATCGGTGTCCTGCCCGAAGAACCGGCTTTTTATGGATGGATGACGCCGCGTGAGTATCTGCGTGATTTTATCGCCCCGCTGTATAACATCCATGGTCAGGTGGCGGCCAAACGCGCGGATGAGTTACTGGAGATCGTCGATTTAAAAGATGCCGGCAACCGGCGCATCAGTGGCTTCTCGCGCGGCATGCGTCAGCGGATGGGATTGGCCCAGGCGCTTGTCCATCAGCCGCCAGTCTTATTGCTGGACGAACCTGTCAGTGCCCTGGATCCCGCCGGGCGCAAGGAAGTGCTCGACCTGATAGAGACCCTGCGCGGCCAAACTACCATCCTGCTCTCCACCCATATTCTGGCAGATGTGGAACGGGTCTGCGATGTGGTCGGGATCATCGCCAAGGGTCGCCTGATCGTCCAGGACCGCCGCGACGATCTACTTGCCCGCTACGTTACTCCCCTTTTCGAGATCGAAGCGGATGAAGGTTTTGGACATTGGCTGGAATGGGTTGAGAAACAGCCCTTCGTGACCAACGTAAGCGTTTCGTCCCATCTGGCACGTGTGCTGGTCAAGGACGTCCACACGGCGCAGAAAGTATTGCTGGAATCCCTGGCGAAAGAGAGCCTGTCGGTGCGGCGGTTCGAGATGATCCACCCCTCCCTGGAAGATGTTTTTCTGAGATTGACCGAGAAAGAGGCCTAGCCATGTTTCGGACATTATTAGCCAAAGAATTCCGTGAGCAGTGGCGCACGTGGAAGATGATCGTGTTTCTGGCCGTGTTCCTGATCACCGGCATTATTTCACCCGTGCTGGCGAAGTACACCCCGGAACTGCTGAAGATGATACCCAACCTGCCTGCCGGCCTGGCAAATATCATCCCCACTCCAACCCTGGCTGACTCGGTGGCCCAGTATCTTAAGAACACCGAACAATTCGGTATCCTGCTGGTCATCCTGCTCACCATGGGCGTGATGGCCCAGGAGAAGGAACGCGGCACGGCGGCCATGTTATTGACCAAACCTGTCAGCCGCAGCGCCGTGGTCCTGGCGAAATGGTTGGCAGGCATGAGCATCGTCGTGGCCGGGTTGATCGCGGATGGGCTGGCCTGTCTCGCTTACACGGCTGTGCTTTTCGAGCCCATCCCATTTGGCGCCTTCTGGGCCCTGAACCTGCTTCTGCTTGTTTACCTGGGCGTTTATTTGACCGTGGCGCTGATGGCGAGCACACTGGCCCGTACCCAGACCATTGCCGCTGTCGGAGCCTTTGGTGGATTGATCGTGCTCGCCATTCTTGGCTCGATCCCGCGCCTCAGCGATTACATGCCAGGTCAACTGGTGAATTGGGGCAACTCGCTGGTGTTGAAAGGCGATGCAAATGCCTGGCCGGCGCTAATTGTTTCAGCCGGGATCATCGTTCTGGCGCTCGTCATCGCCTGCTTGCGTTTTGAACGGGAAGAGATCTGATCCTGTGTTTCACGTGAAACTATTAGAGCGGAGAAAAGGAGCTCGTAATGGCTGAACAGACCGTACAATGGGAATACCGTGTCCTGACCATCGGCAATGCTTTCGGGACCAAAGACGAAAATATCGAAGCCACTTTGAATGATTGGGGTGTGGAAGGTTGGGAGGCGATCAATGTCTACACTCCCAGCCAAAGCAACAAAGTCACCCTGGTTGCGAAACGCCAGATGACCACCGCGGGGCGGCGCCTGCGTTCCATGCCATAATGGTTGATGATATCTGCTAAACAGGGAGCCTGAAAAACCCCTGGTATTGTCATCTCCAAAACAGAACATATGTTCTGTATAATTATGCCGCTCGTTTTTCATTAATTGATCGATCCGCCTGGAGGGCTTTCATCCGCCCTTAAAAATGCCACCGCCTTCCCCGTATCATCGTTCATCACCAGCGACATGCTATAACCGGGGCGGAAATCATCCACTTTCAGCAGGCGCAGGCTGCGGAGCAAGGTTTCGTCGGCGGAGAAAAAATCGGGGAGATGGTTGGGGGTTTTGTCGAAAAAATCCCAATTAAAGACGGAGTCGCGATCGTCCAGGTTAACGTTCAACGGGTAGATGTGCGCTTCCATCAGGTCCTGGAAGAAATGCGTGCCGAACGACGGCTCAAGGTCCGGGCCGACACCCTTGCCGGTCAGTTCAACCAGGGCATGGGTGTGGTAGATATCGCCATAGGCAATGCTGACACCCAGGTCAGGCGTCGAGGTTCCCCACCGGCCGGGGCCGACGCAGATGAAGCTCTCCTCTTTCAGGGCGGCGTTGAGGCTGCCGATGGCGCGTTCGAGCCGGATGCGTTCGGCAGGAGAATCCAGGGAGAAATAGCCTTCCGGAGGAACGTACAGCACCCAGCGGATGCCGCTCACTTTGCCGCGCGGCACCATGCGGCGGGTGGCAAAAACGACATCAGCCGGGTCGAGCAGGGAGGGCAGGTCAACTTCGCCAGCATCGCTGATGCCACTCTGCGGCCGGCACTGGAGCAGTGAGATGCGGACCTCGGGCTGCACCGCCTGCGGGTCCACGATCTCGGCGGTGAATTCGGTATCCACCGGAGAACCGTAGTGCTCTTCAAGGGTGGCGAGGATCGTTTTCATGCGCCTGACAAAGGGGGTGCGGCGCAGCAGGCCGTCAAAGGTGACCACGAGGTTTTCCGGGTCCACCAGGCTGGAGCGGATATTTTCGAGGAAGCCGCTCTCATCCATCTGGGCGATCTCCCGCAGGGCAGGATATTGCGGGTCCAGCACCTCGCTGACGGGCAGCGTTTTCAGGGTGTTCTCTTCCAGGTCGAGCAGGTCGACAAATTGCTGGGAATGCTGGCGGACGGATTCGTCCGAACCAGTTGGAAGCAAGAGCGGGTGGCTGAGGGCCACGAGCCTGGGCTGGTCGTTGCCAACCGATTCGACGGCACGCGTTCCCAGCCCCCATACCAGGCGCAGGAAACCGTCTTCTTTGCGGATCTGCGGCGACCAGCGGTACAGGTTGTGACTGAAGGCCACGCCTGCAGCCTGGGGCAGGAAATAACGCCCATAGTGTTCCCCTTCCACGAACTGGATGAGCACAGCGATGCGCTCGTCGTAATCCACCAGGCCTTTCTGGTGGCGGTAGAGCAGGGCGTTCGGGTTCAAGCAGGAGGCGTAGACGCGGGCAATCGCTTCGGTGAGGGCGGCGAGGTTTTCATCGGGGTTCCCCTGGTTGGGACAGAAGAAACTGTCATATTTTCCAGCGAAAGAGGTGCCGAAATTGTCCTCCAGCAGGCTGGACGAGCGCACAATGAGCGGGTGTTTCCCAGCCACTTCCAGGATAGCGCGCAGAGGTTCGAGGATGTCTTCGGGGAAGATCCCTTTGACAAATTCACGCACGATCCTGGGATAGTCGCTGCGCATCCGGGCTTCGGATTTATATTTCTGGTCGGACCAGTGGATCAGGTTATTGGTCGCCAGGAAAACGTAGTAGAGATCCGAGGCGAGGAAATAGGACAATGGGATCCGCACCGATTCCAGCACATCTGGCGGGGACACGTCGCGAAGGATGCGGTATGCCAGCATGATCCCCGCGGCTTTGCCTCCGATCTTACCGTATCCGATCTTGCGCTGGCGAATCTCTTTCAAGTCATCCACGGTGAACCACTTGCGGGCGATGTTCAAATACGCCAGCTGGTCGCTGATCATGGTGCGGATGAGCACCACCTTGATCTCTTGCAGGCGCGCTTCCAGTTTTTTACGCCTGGCGGCGGGCATGCGTTCGATGCTCTCCGCCTGCTCGAAGAGCATGTCTTGCGGGGCGAGTTCGGGGTTGAAGGTGATCAGGTCGGGGGTTTCACCGCGCTCGGCCAGGATCTCCTTGACGATGGCTTCAAAGTCCTCGTAGAGCAGGTTGTAGGCAAAATAGAAATCCGTCTGGGCTTCACGGACGCGGTCCATCCTTTTTTCCCACACATCAAAAACTTCATCGTCAAACGGATGATGCAAGCCCTCGCGCGCCTGGGATTGGATGGCCTTTTCACGCACATCCGCTTCGAACGTCTCGGGTGTAACGATGCCGCGTTCGAAGAGCTCGCGGCGCATGCGGGCGCGGATGCGGTTGCGGAGGATCGGATACTGGCGGAGGGTGAGGTAAATATCCAGGATACGGTCGGAGGAGTGGGTGGATGCGGGCATAGGCCTATTTTAACAGAGGAGGGGCACAGCGCCGCTGTGCCCCTGCCGGAACAGTTTGAATTGTTTATCCCAAATGCATGGGCATGATGACGTGCAGGAAGTTATCGTCTCCCACCGGGCGGACGACCCCGGGGGCGTTGGCAGCGGAGGTTTCCAGCGCCACGTTGGGCGATTTGACCACTTCCAGAACCTCGCGCAAGTACTTGACGTTGAAGGCGATCAGCAGGCCGACGCCGTCGATGGTGGCCGCCACCACCGTCTCGTTCGACCCGGTCTCCTCGGACTGGGCGGAAATTTCCACCGAGCCGGGTTCAAGTTCACCGGAGGATTTGATGTTGAAGCGGGCCACGTTCGAGCCTTCACGGGCGAAGATCTCGGCCTGCTTGCAGGCCTTGAGCAGGGCCGGGGTGGAGAGGATGGTGCGGGACTTGTAGGAGCGCGGGATGATCTGCTGGTAATCCGGGAAAGTGCCGTCGATCAACTGCGAGACCAATTCCACTTCCTTCATGCGGAAAACCACCTGGCCGCGGCCCTTGGGCATGACCATGGAGATCATTTCGTTGCCGTCACTGGCCACGCGGGCCAGTTCGCCCAGGGCGCGGGCCGGGATGATGGCCGTAAACGGGTGCGGGGCAGGCTGGGACAGGGTCCCTTTGCGGACCGACAGGCGGAAGCCATCGGCAGAGGCCATGGTGATGATATCCTTTTCCACAACCAGCAGCACTCCCATCAGCACCGGACGGGCCTCGTCCGTTGAAGCCGCGAAGACCACCTGCGAGATCATGTCCTTGAAATCGGCCACGTTCAGCAGAATGGCGCCTTCCATTTCCGGGATGGGCAGGGGCGGGAACTCCTGGGCGTCGATGCACTTGATGTCGGTGATCGAGGCGCCGCAGCGCACGTTGAGGGCCTGGGTGGAAGTGTTGAGGTTCAGGCTGACCTGTTCCTGCGGCAGCGTTCCCACAAGGTCAGCGAAGGTGCGCGCCGGGACGGTTGTGGAGCCTTCCTCTTCGATCTTGGCACCGATCCAGCAGGTGATGCCCAGTTCCAGGTTGGTGGCTGACAGGCGCAGGCGGCCTTCGTCGCTGGCGATCAGGACGTTCGAGAGCACCGGCAGGGTGCTGCGAGGCGAAACGGCGCGCGAGACGGTGCTCAGCCCGCGGGCCAGGCTTTCTTGCAAGACGGTTACTTTCATCGCTCTGTCCTCTCCTTGATAAATAATCCTATTACAAAGTATATCCTGAACGTATCAAAGTGAAAAGACGGCTAGGGCAGGAACCAAGGCTTTCTCAATGGTTGGGTTTTCGGCCCCACCCCCGACCCCTGAGTTTTCGGGAAAGCTTCGGCGCCTCTCATCAACGACTCATGTCGTTGATATGGCTGATAGCGGCTGGAAGCCGCCTCAGCCAACGGCGCCGATACCGCCGTCCCCCCAAACCCCAATTATGTTAAAGACCTAGCGCATAACTCCGGAGACCAATGAGCCGATCAACGAAACCAGGATGGGCAGGCCAACCAGCCCAGCGAGGATGTAGACCGCGATCAGCCAGCCAGGCGCAGCGGAGGCACGCAGTTCCTGCCCTTCGGCCAGTTGGCGGAG
>Ga0209777_10000324_pt1 | contig 81181 bp, 121 predicted proteins | sample FrelakmetHBP12HB_FD_187147 | JGI IMG/M metagenome (GOLD analysis project Ga0209777, IMG submission 187147) | Freshwater lake sediment microbial communities from the University of Notre Dame, USA, for methane emissions studies -HBP12 HB (SPAdes)... | ecosystem: Environmental > Aquatic >...
CAATAATGAATGATACGAGTGCTGTTAATGGGTCTAATTCATTATTGCTAAGTACCGATGGGCTTAATGGTAATTTCACTGTGTTGTTTATTGCTAATGATACTCTTAATAATGCTTCTACAAGGGGGCCATTTTATATATCAATCAATGGAACGACTACAACTACCACGACAACGACTTCTACTACAACAACCACACCTTCTATACATAATTGTAGTTTACATGATGTGGCATTTGATAAAAATTACACATATTCTATAGAACCGTTTAATGCTAGCGAATATAGTGTAGATCCGGGTAATATAAAGCAGACTAATTGTATTCTTCCGACATATGGTTCTGATAATTGTTGGTTAGAACATAGTGTAGCAATGTGGCACGGTACTGGCGTTGAAGTATATTTAAATCTTGATCATTTATATGATATCAGCAATATAACAGCTTATAGTTGTCGTTCCACGGTCAATTGTGTTAGTGATGTCTGCATGCCTGCGTTTATGGATTTTTGGGTTTCTAATAATAATGTCACATGGACTTATATTGGTAACAGCACGGAGCGATACAATGGCAGTTATTATGTAACTAACGTCGGTATGTCTGGTCGGTATGTAAAAGTTGCCGTTCATCAATGGATGGATGAGATATGGACTGTGTTGGGCGAGATTAAAGTTTCTGGGGTTTTAGCAGGTCCGAATGTCACTACAACTACAACGACGACTACTACTTTACCTTCGGTCACTTCGACTACAATACCATTGGCTAAAGGCATAATTCCGATGAATGCGGGGCTTCCTTTCTATACGACATCACAGAATCCATATTCGTGCGGTGAGATGTGGCAGGGGGCGGTTTGTACCGTAAGATACAAAGTGAATGCTACGGGCGCTTCCAATGGTGTAGCTAGGATGTTTGCGTTTGCCAATACTACAAAGGGCAAAAGATTTGATTCAGAATGGTATGATGTTTACATACTAAAAACGATACCTCATTCTGTACAGATAGGTAAGTTCAATGATTCATTTAGATGTACTATCAACGGGACAGATCCAGACGGAGACAAGGTTTATCAGCAGAATTATTCTGTGAAGTGGTTTATCAATAATTCTATGATTTATAATGGGTATAGGGATATTTATTGTAATCATAATGTGACATGCGCTAGAAAGAGCACGTTGTTCTGTCTTGCTTGTGTGGTTGATTCTCGTGGATATGGAGGAGTATGCGCGCAGAGCCAGGGAGTTTATATAAACAACACTGCGCCAGTTGCTTATCCATATATAACTCCAAGGTCTCCAAGAAGCGATAGTGATCTTATATGCAATGAGAATGCTACAGACTTTGAGGGAGATCCTCTTAATTATACTTACATATGGTTCAACAATGATACTATAACTTCATATTATGCAAGAACGCTGGGTCATGCTGCCACTCATCCAAATGAGCGCTGGAGATGCCAAGTAAATGTTTATGATGGTATAGATCGTGTCAAAGCAAATAGTTCTGAAGCATATATAGTTGGTGCATGTCCGACTATTCCAAATCCATATACTCCGCAGAATGATTCAGAGAGCGCCAAATATCCAATGTCGTTGATTTGGAACGCTTCATATTCTGTAGATGGGGGCTATGATTTGCACTACAATCTTCAGATAGCTTCTGATAGGAATTTCACCTCGACGGTGTTGGATATTAATCCCATTCCAAGTTATTATATTTGGTCTCCAAGAGTTCCTGAGGGTAGGTATTTCTGGAGAGTTAGGGCTTATTCTGGGGGTTGCTACAGCAATTGGTCTGTATTATGGACGTTTAGAAGGGTTAATGGCACTTGTCATGATGGCGTGAAAAACTTCCATAATGGTAGTTTGGAGGAGAATGTTGACTGTGGTGGTCCATGTGCGCCTTGTAATTGCGCTCAAATATCGCGTGCTACGATCAATGTGCTGGGTCAGGATAATACCACTGGCGTATACAGAGAGGTTCCATTGCAGATAACCAATACATCTGATTTCGAAAGGCATTGTTTCGATGGATGTTATGGTCCAGAATTCGGAGAATCGGATACTGATTGCGGTGGTTTTGGAGTATGGGCTTGTCCTGCATGCAGTGAAAGTCAGAATTGCACATCTAACTATGAATGCAAAGACGGTTTATATTGTAAGAGGCTTGGCAGCGCTACAAAAGGCAAATGCACTCCAAATGTCGAGCTTGATTATTGCCATAATGGCAAGTTCGATCCGACTGTAGGAGAATCCGATATTGACTGTGGGGGGCCGTGTAATAGATGTGCTATTGGTAAGATGTGTGCTCTTGATGGAACACTCGATTGTCAGGATGGATTGGTTTGCGATCAATATGATAAGTGTTCGCAGCCTACCGATCAGGTCAGTCTGAAGAAAGGAAGACAGATCGGAGGTATAGGCGTAAAAGGTCTTGGTATGAACCAGGCTTTCTGTGCTGGTGTAAGTGGGTTGTCTTATGAGCCTGATAAAATGCAGGGTTTGGGTGGATATGTTGGTTGTGATACTATGATAGCTCCATTCGGTGGATGGGATCCAGCTACTAATCCTGGTGGAGTAAGAGGAACTGGAACTCAGCAATACTCATTGGATCTTTCTGATTTCAGGCGCTTGTGGCTAGGTGAGGAGCAAAGTCCCGGTCTTAGATTCACAACTGGAACCCAGCGTGTGGTGTATCATATAGATATAGGATTGAGAACGAGTGGGTCGGATACGTCAGATACTTCCGATGATAAATACACATGGGTGCCTTTCTGGATGGCTTCTGATGGGCAGGAATACAAGTGTAATGATGACACTGATTGTCTCAATCAGGGTGTGTGGGGGGTTAAATTAGGAGAAGGATCAACTCAGTATTTCAATTTAGGTAAATGCGTGTACGGTTCGTGGTCTATAAATGGTGTTGTGCAGACGATAGATTGTAATCTGAAATGTGCTACGGCAAGTCTGGTTCCATCTGCTGATAATTCGGCTGCTTCGTCGTCAGGAACAATATGGCAGGGTATAACTAATATTGTCGATTGTCCAGCTGCTTGCAAGCACTGCCAACCATTTGATGGTGCTGTTCCATTTGAGGGTATAACTGCGAATGTGCACAGTTATCCAACCATTCCTCAATCAGAATGCATGTATATTCCTATGTGTCCAAATTTCAAATATAGGATATCCGCTAAGGTGTATAGTGTTGATGCAGCTGGTCAGCAGAATGAAGTGCCTCCTATCGAAAAACAGCCATTCGATACATGTGTGGGTACTATGACGGCTGGTGCTACAGACAAGCAGACATATAGCATACCATGTGCTTATGCAAATACCTTCCCAACTGTCGGATCGCAGGAGTTCAATGCCAATACTGCTTGTGTGCGTCCATTGTTCTGGGATGTAGGTAAATGTGATGGGGAATCTCCGGTAAATACATATAGTGTTGATCCTAAGGATATAGCTGGGTCATATGCAAGATATTACAAGGCGACTGGTTGCAGTTATATTCAAGATACGACTAATTTGGCATATCTTTTGACTGCGTGCAAGATACCTCCAGAACAAGGAGATAAGTTCTTGGCTGCATTGCAAAAGCCATTAAAAGAATACGGTAATTGCAAAGATGGGTTGCCTCCGAAAGACACTCTGATTGATTTCTCTGATTTGTATAATCAGGTGCTTAACAATACAAATCTGCTAGAAGGTCGTTATTATAGGGCTTGGAATGACAAGAGCAGTTCTAAGAAGATACTCATGCTTATAACCAGAGTAACTGATGACGGTAGATATTGTCTGGTTTATGATAATTTAAATTCTAATATATTCAAGATGTGGACTGCCAACGATGCTTCTTATTTCGATCTGTATAGGGGAGGAGATAGTATTTCAGACATAAGATATGGACCAAGAATAAGAATGCCGTTGTGTGGGGGGGAGAAGTATCAGATTCAATTGTTGTATATGGATAATGTGTGGAGTGCTAAAGGCGATAAGACGTATAGGTCGGTATTTGATTGGTTTGTCACTTCAGCTCCGAGGGCAGTTAATCCTGCACAAGATTTGGTTGATCTAGAATCATCTCTGTTACCGGATGATTTGAAACAAACTGTGGCAAAAGTTGTGCCTGGGGCAGATTTCAGATGTTCAACCATATACAATAACAATGCCGGTTGCGTTCAGGATATATATTTCAAGAATATGCTTAATGCAAGTGGTGCTGATTTGTTGCCGGTTACAAATACATTCATATTGGATTCGTCTATTGATCAGAATGTGCTATCTGTGGATCCAACTACGAAGAAGCCATATTGTTATGCTGATTATTATTATAAGTTCAGATTCAATATCAATGATTTCGGTGCGCAAAATGGCTTCAGGCAATGGTATTCGTTCGGTAATGAGAGTGATAAGGCAACATTGGGCAATATCATTGCAAGCAAAGACAACAAATGGATAGATACTTTCTATAATCTGTTCAATATATTTGATTGGGGGTTGCCGCAGGGAATGACTCTGCAGCAGATCATTGACAATTTCATATCTGGGGGCATATTGAAGGGATTATATTTCATCATCATATTGTTGGTATTCTATGTCTCAAAGATATTGATATGGGTCATAATGTACGGTCTTATATCCTTCATGTGGCTGGAGATGGCAAGAAGAGGGCATTCAATATACATCATATTGCTTGCGATATTCATCATATTGTTGATATTGGGTAAATTCGGATCATATGCTGATTTTATGCATATGTTAGGGAAGTGATGATATGAAAAAACTGTTGTTTGTTGTCGTGGGGTTGTTATTGTTTGGGATGAATGTCATTGCCGCTGATACCACTGGATATAATCCTACTGCTAATACTCCTGGATCTTCTCTCTTCGATGCTTTTAATCCGATCAAATATGTGATTACATATGCTGCTCTATATTATGCTGTTATACCAGGGATATTATTAGGTACGGTGGTTAGCATAGCTGTTATAGTGGTGTTGCAGTATCTTGGTATAGATGTCATTGGGTGGTCTATAGAGATAGGCAAGTTTTTATTCGAGAATCTTTTCTTATTGATAAGATGGACGCTTGCAACGGAGGCCAATCTCATTTCTATGGTTGTTTTATTCCTTATTTTTTGGATATTCATTCTTTTTGGATTGCCGAAGATGATGTAAGTTTGTGTTTATAAACTATGCTTTCCTAGTTATATATATATAAGGTATAAATAACCTAATAGCGGTGATTTTCTATGAAAATAAGATATATGGTCGCTTTATTGGTGGCTGCCGTGGTCGTAGCGGGCTGCGTCGGTTATAACGGATCTAACCAGACTGTTTCTCAAAATTCAACCACAATGTTGAATGGGGGAAAGATCAACAATCAAACTGGGGCGAACGATCCAGAGTTTGATATGTATCTGCAAAAATACAAGCAGAAAAGATTGTTCAGGGACAATTATTCAGTTCCTGATAGGGCGTCTTACGGCATAAGCAAAGAGGTTTTTGCTAATCTTCCGCAGGTGCCAAACGATTTCTTATACAAGGTTTATCTTATAAAATACGGCAGATTTGTTGATATAGCTAGTTTAGGTCCAGAGTATTATAAACAGCCAGAATTCGATCCGGAGTTCACTAGGTTTGGTCTCAGATATTGGCTGCAATGGAAAGAGGCTAATTATTCAAAGACTCATTGGGGAACTGTCGGTTTGAGATCATATCCATACAGTCAGCATCTTGTTTCAAAGCCAGGATATAGTTTCAATGTGACATTATTCTTATCATCTGATTGGAATGTCGAGACTTATCAGGGTTTGAAATTGACTCCAGTATTCTTGGGCAGTGCCATTTCGGAAGATGGTAAGTTTGTAAATGCTTCTGTCGATGGAGATAAATTTATAAATGTGAACGTCACGCCTAACGAGTTCCTCCTTACACCCGCATTCCCGCAGTTCACGGATGAGTGGGTCAAGAAGCTGACGTTTTCTGGCAAGATAGCCAACAATACTCCTGTCGGAACATATATATTAAGTGTGAAGATAGACAAGCCGGGTCAGGCAAATTCAGACAGATGGCTGTTGCAATATCTGAATCTTTACTCCGAAGGGGCAGGAATGGTGACTGCCGACAAGCCATATTTGCAGGCGTTCATAAATGTCCAAAAGTAAGAGGCTATTTGATGGGGAATATTTGATTAGATTTGGTTTTATATGTCTGATAGCTTTGGGACTTATTGGTTTGGCGTGGACATATAGATTCAAATCAAATCAGATTGTTCCTCTGAATGGAAGCAATGTTGAATTGGTAAAAGGAAAATTCTCGGAGCTTTCGGGGATTTCGCAAATGAGGGAGATGAATATAACGATGATGGGTCAGCGGATATCATATTCGAATGGCGTTGATAGGGGCGCATACAATATAAATTTTGCTACGTTTTCCAATTTGCCTCCAATCCCAGCTGATTGGGGCAAGGCCAAATATGCGTATGATGTTGGGGATTATCATGTCTTTTCAAGCATACCGGCGGAGTATTACACACAGCCGGAGTTTTTTGATGATTGGGAAACGATAGGAATGAAGTATCAACAGCACGCTGTGACTGGATGTAAGAATGGATTTTTTGCCAATCCTAACATGCAAAAGATATACACCGTGCATGGGGCCACCGTAGATACATATGCTATATTCAGGGCTTCATTCTGTGCCGCGAGGGCGCAGTCATTTGCTCCTATAGTATACGTTCCATCGGGGGGCGTGACATATGATGGTATACAATTTTCACAAGATGTGAATGTGGTCAAAAACGACATTAAGGTGACATTCTCGCCGTCTAATTTCGTTTTGGGCAAGACATATCCGGATTTTGATTCTGATTGGGCTCAGAAGGTAAAAATAACCATAGATGTGGCTGATAACACGCCAAGGGGGATTTATATGGTTTCTGTTGTTGCTGGGGAATACAAACCATTATTTACAGGCAGCAAAGATATAGATATAGACGCTTACAAATCAAAGGAGGGCACTCCTCTTATCAATCTGATATTGGCGGTAGATTAAGGGTGATTAAAATAAATTCAAATAAGATATTTTCGGTTCTGTTGGTTGCGTTGTTTGTTGCTGGGGGGTTTTCAACGTTTGTTTGTGCGCAGCAGCAAGATACGTATCTTGAGTCGTTGCAGGCTATAAAGACTCAGATAGCCACTTCTGAGAAGAATGTTCGTGATGACATAAATTCATTTAATGCGGCGTTCAAGGATACATTCCGGCTCGTTGATGACGAGATCAGTAGGCTGATTCTTGCCAATGGAGCGATGGTGGGGGTTGTGTTTGCCATAATGTTTTTGGTATATGCCAAAACAACGTCCAGAACAAAGAGGGATCTGCAGATTCTGCTTTCGGCTCATGCGAAGCATATAGATAATCTTATTTCGACCAGGCTTGATGAATTTGAGGGAAAAATAGATGCCAAGCTGAGGGCGCGTGATACTACGACGCTTTCTAAATTAGGGGGGGATTTCGATAATGTGGTGTCAAACATAGTAGATTCTGATTCTGAATATGGCAGGCGTTCAAGGCTGGGGGCCGAAACTGAAAAGGAGACTTTGCCAGAAGGAATGCAGGAGCTAGAAGATGTTCCGAAGGAGGCTGCTATTCAGACGTCTATGAAGGCTCTAGTCAAGCATGCTAGCAAAGTTGAAGAAGCTAAAATAGATGACGATGGCAAGGTAAAGATACTGAAGGAAAGAACAGGGCCACTTAATAGAGTCAAGAAAAGGCTTAGAAGGGGGTTATTGAGATTGTTGGGTAGAAACAAACCAAAAGAAAAAGTACAAGAATTCAAAAAATAAATAAGATGTCAAATAAGTTAACCATGTGGCTTATCGCTATGGTGGCGATAGGTGGCTTAGTTTCGGCTCAAGATGCGGTGACTGCTCCAGCAACGAGTCCGCTGATGTGGGTGATGCTGCTGTTCAAGCAGGTGCTCAACATCGTTGGTTGGGGGGTTTTGCTATATTTGATCGTCTTTTACATAAACAAGAAGTTCGGAAAGCAGAAATCCGAGTCTATGAGGCGTTATGAGGCACTTATTGAAACGGCTGAAGACATGTGTCCGGATTCGATTAAGGGCTCCAAATTCGAAATAGGACCCACCGTTGATATTGGTGGAAAAGTGATAGGTGTGATAACAGGTGTCGGAAAGCTTCCTGTTGAATCTATGTGGTCCGATCCAAATCCAGAATATCCGGACGATTATACTCAAAAACTCACGAAGAGGGTTCCTTATGACAAGGAAATGATATTCGTGGTAAAGAACAATGTGGGGCTTTATGCGCTGCCGATGTTCAGTAGTCTGGCAAAAAAGAAAGTTTATAGGGTTCCTGCAAATATAAAGAGATGTCAAAATGTCATACAACAAGAAGGGAAAAGATATATTTGCGGTGCGAAAGTCTATCATAGCACTTCTAATTCGATGTGTTGGCGATGCAAGTTGCCGGTGCAGTTTTATCATTCATTCCCATTAGTTGGAGATGTCAGGATATATACGTCGGGTTTCGATAAGGTGGGGCGTTATTACTTCCCTAATGAGAGAGATGATGGGGAGATATTACATACATTAGAGATGGATTCATTGAACTTGAAATACATGCAGATGTTGGATATGAACGTCGAAATAGTCGAATCAGCTATCAAGGCGAATCCAAAGGTGCAGATCAGGAAAGAGCTCCAGGAGGAGTCTATGCCAGGTAATGTAAAGAAATGAATACATCGGTTTTAGTACAGATTTACCGGAATGAAATGGAGGTAAAAGTGTTATGAGAGAAATAGTCGCTCCGATAGATGAAGATTTTGCGGATCTTAGTCGCGAATATGAGAGATATATAAGGAAAGACACATTCTGGGATCAATTCAATAGGGGTAATAGACTGCTTTTGGTGTCGTTGGTACTGGTTGCTTTTTTCTTCTCCGTGTTGATTTCATCGTTGGTGGGATTAGTATGACTGTTGTTAAAGGAATTAAATGTAAGGATTGCAAGAAAAGCTTTTTTCTGAAGGATGAGCAAGAATATATAATGAGTTATTGCGATGGATGCAAGAGACTTGTGATTTTGTACAAGTTCAATCCTGCTATCCTGTTTAAGAATGGGGATGGGTCAGCCATATTTTTATCATCCGATCAGCAGTCAAAATGCCGAAAATGCGGAAGCTTGATGACGATGAAGAACAAAGATGACTATTGTTCTATAAGGTGCGTTAATTGCGGATTTGGCATAGTATATAAGATGCCTACGCATAAAGGAATCGGCGTTTATATAGATAAGAGCAAGTTCGACAAGACCATATATTGGACTACGGGCAAAAGACAGGCTGATAGAGAGGCTAGAGATGAGCAGAATAAACAAAGATGAAGCGATAGAGATATTCAATCATGTGAAAGAAGAGTGCGTGCGTGACCCCCTTTACTTCACTAAATTGTTGTTTGTGGCTTTTGGCAAAAATATCCTTGAGCTTGTGTCTAGAATCATAGGATATTTAGTGGTATATTATGTCATGACGACATATCTTAATATTCCTTATGGCGTGACGGTGTTATTCGTCTTGCTCTTGATGGTCTCGTATCATTCTATGATTGCGGTTTTCACCAAGATAAAAGATTCAATTTCGAAGAAAAATGTCAAAAATAACTGATACGCTGGGTGCGATCGGTGAGGGATTGATGGCTGATCCCATATTGATTTTGATAATAGTATTGATTATTGCGAAGTTTGCCGGGGTGTTTTAAAATGAGAAAAATAATGCTGACGATGGGGGTTTTGCTCCTTATTGTCGGAATGGTTGCTGCGACTGATTGTACGAGTTATTTTACGAGGGTGTCTGATAAAAGGATAAAAGTAACGTCTGAGGCTTCTTCTATAGATCTTACTACAAGCAGGCTATCCGATAGGCTTGATTCTCTGTACAATACTTTAGATGATATGAATAGCGGCGAGAACTTGTCTACGATATCAGATCTTTTAAATGATGTAAACGATAAGAAAAACAATGCTAATGACGATTTTAATAGTCTCAACGATGCTATAACGTCTTATGATAATACTCTTACAGATTCCAGGACGGATCTTCCTGCGGGGTGTTTGACTACTTTTAGGGTTTATGACAGGGATGTAAGCGATATGCATGATTATTTCAGCAACGTAAAAAGATACTGGCTGAAGTTTACAAATGCATATGATTCATCTATAGCGACTTACAGAGGCAATTTGGCTGGTTATACCGTTTCAACAGTAAAACCAAAGGTGGATTCGCTGAGAGATAGTATTGGTGATGTGACATCACAAATAGATGGCGGAATAAAATTCGGTATAAATGGTTCTATAGTCTATAATACCACAGTTTACAATCAAACCGAATGCTTTGGTATGGTGACAACGAATGTCAATCTTGCCATAAAGGATTGTTCGGCGAAATGCAACGTTGCTATAGGCAAAGCCACTCAAAATTGTACTGTTAATCAGCCTGTATGTCCAAAATGTCAAGATTGTACGAGTGCTGTATTGGGAGTTCAGCAGAGTCTCAATGACTGTCAATCAAAGCTGGCGGGTCAAAACACTCAGTGTCCTGTATGTCCGGCGGTGGTTGATACCTCTGCGAAAGACACTCAGATATCGATGCTCAATACACAGTTGTCTCAGACAAATACAGAGCTCAATACTGCCAGTGCGAATCTAAAGGATATGACCGCAAAGTACAATAATGCTACTGCGCAAGCATCGAAATGCACTGCGTGCGAGAACTGCCTTTATTACAAGGTCGGATGTGTGTTGCTCATACTTCTGATTGTAGCGGCATGGATCATAAGAATGTAGGTGAAATAAAATGGTTGAAGAAAATATAAAAAATGACAATTCTATTGGAACAAATGAAAAGTCAAATGATTTAGGTGCAAAAATAACAGATGATATTACGATTTCTTCAACTGTTATTGATACATTGATAGATGAGGCGCTGTGGGCTCATAGGGAAAGATCGTATTTTGATATGTTTGATTGTGTCTTAGCATTATGGTATATGACTAAGGATCTGAATTATAAAAATACCGAAAGAGACACTATTGGAAAACGTATCAATTCTATGATTCTATATATAAACACCACAGATTTTAACAATAAAGAAGTGTCAATACCAGCATATAATATAATGGATGCTGTTTCTATGCATGATGTCTCCAAAGGGAAAGATATAGTTGATGTGTTTGATTCTAGTGGAAATTTGATTCATATGCAGATATACAAATTATATGAGGTTTATAATTATATAGGCAGGATTTTATTAATTTCATTATTTGAGATATTAAGAGATTGCAATATTGTTCTGCCGCCCGAAATATATGCTGCAAGATATGCTAATGTATGAATTTATAAAAAAGGCTCATGGATCCAAAGGCGAATATAGTATGGAATCTATTGTACGCATCATCACAGGGCAATTATTTGCTCAGCTTTGATTATGCGGTCACTTTGGCTCATATCACCGGTAACAATGTGGTCAAAAACAGGCTTGAAAGCCTTAGAAATGGGGTTGAGATAAAGCCGGGCGTTAAGGTTCCATTCGTTTATTTGGTTCATCAGTATTCGAGGATGAGAGATGACAATCTTAAGAGCAAAGTCAAGATATATTCGAAGGGCAGGACTAAGATGAAGGTGTCTGTGGGGGATATACTAGAGGGTATAAGATATGTCAATAGGGTGGTTTTGATAAGCTGCTTCGAGGTCATGGAACAAGAAAAGATAAACGTTGATATTGGTGAGTTGTTCAAGAAAGATCCGGAGAGGGCTTCAATCTAATAAAGTGATTAATATGAATGAAACGGGCACAATTTTATGGAAAATTGGCAGTAGTGTTGTGCTTACAGTTCCTTCAAGAATTGTGAAAGAATTGAGTATTTGCACTGATAAAATAATCCTAGCTGTCTCCATGACTGTCGGAAAAGATTCGATAAGTTTTGTAGCCAAGCCATGGAAATGCGGAGGAAGTTTCGTCGTCACGGTGCCGGCGACGTACGTTGAGGTGTACAATCTGAATGATGCTGTCAAGAGCAAAGTCGCGTTGAACACTGATATTAAAAAGGCACAATGTACCAAGAGGTGATGTCGGATAAAACATAGGAATACTGCCGGTCTGTTACATTAACTGCTGCAGTCGGTATTTTTTGTGATCTACACGATTGTATTGCACACAAGACCAGTGCGTTGAAGTCCTTGTATCTAAAGATGTCACGGAGGTAAAAAATGGATAGAATGAAAATATTATCGAGTGTTGCAGTTGGGTTGAGCACTATGGCGGCGAGTTTTCTCACTCTATATGCTATCAGTCCTGTTGATGGGTTATTAAAGATGCTTTTGTATGTGGGGGGGTCGTATGTGCTGTCCATGTATATGGCTCTGTATGTGGGGAACAAGAAGATAGAGATAAAGGCTGTCGGATGGGATTTTTATGAAACGTGCTGAGAATGTGCATAAGGATAAAAAGGGTCTCATAGATAGGATAGAGGATGCTGTGAGGGTTTTTAACAGATTTATTTTCTTGATATGGGATGTGATAGTTTTGGCTGCGTTGGTGGCTTTCACTCTTAAATTCATTTTAGGTGCTTTATGAAGACGATGGTTCCGGAAGAAAAGACAGGATTGACAGTCGGCGAGATAGTGGATGCTATGCATGCTAGTGGGGATTATGCGCCTCTCGGAAGAGAAGATATATTTGCTGTAGTGGAGGTTTTTATACGCGAATATGTAGGCGTTCCTGGGGCGTTTGTGACAAAAAAATTCACGCTTGGTGAGGCGAAGGGTGTGGCCGAGAGGCTCAACATTCCTTTGGAACAGATTATCAAGATTGTTACGGTTTTTAGATTGCGAGCTGGCAAACAAACTGAAGTGAGACAAAAAATAGCCAAACTGATAGGCAAGGTGCATGTGAGTGGCGGCACGAAAGGAACCGTGACTTCGAGGATGTAATATGAGGGGGGTTTTTATTGTTTTGGGGTTGCTTTTGGTTTCCGGATGCGTCGGAAGGAATTCCGAAGAGCTTATGAACAGTTATAGCAAGGCTTCGTATAAGGATGATGCGTTGGGATTCGTAGAAGGTTCTGCTGCTTATCACGATTCTGGTTATAGGGCGACATGCGCAGATGCAGTTAATACTATCAATGGCGATTGGGTCATATCGTGTTTTTTCAATTCAAGGGATATGGGCGTGAATAGCACAAATAAGGTTGTGACTCATAATGTAACGATAAGATACAGTAATGGAAAGATAGTGGAGGCGACAGCAGACGGCAAATATAATATGCTAGGAGGTTGATGATGACAAAAAATGAAAAAGATGAGGGCGTAGTGATATTTAGGAGCAGTTATAGGGTGAATGGTAAAGAATGGGAAAAACACCAACCCTGGCTAAAATTCGATTAAAAAGGGGTCTATTTAAATACTAGGTGGCAAACCAATAAGTATTTATATCAGGACTACGTATAGTATATACAAATAAAATCCGTGGCAAATTGCTGCGGTGATTTTGCAAATCCCAGTTATCTGGGTGGCAAAATCCTCTTTAATAGAGGTGTTTAAAAAATGGCTGACAACAGAGCCGCAGGAACCAAACCTGCAGGAAACAAACCTGTGTATAAGGTCGCGTCACACGGCGTTACAGTGTCTGTTTGGGAACAGAAGAGCAAGAAAGACGGTAAGACGTTTTTCACAGCTCAGATGCAAAGGTCCTATCAGGACGACAATGACGAATGGCAGAATACTGAGTCTCTCAGGATGTCCGACATTCCGATTGCATCACTGCTCTTGACTGAAGCATACAAAAAGTATGCGATAAAGGAGTTGTAAGACTTCTTTATTTGGAAGGATGAAATACTCCTTCCATTTTCTTTTTTTTCTAATAAATAAAAAAATGCAATTAAGTGATGAAGTAAAGGTAAAGCTGAATAATCCTTTGATCGTCATTTATTTCATTTTGGCTATTGTGCCGTTTTTTTCTTCTAATCTTGGCATATCGAATATCAGTATGATTCTGCCGCTGTTCTATGCTTCGGCAGCTGCGTTGTCATGCCATTTTGCTTACAGGAGAAAAGAATTGCTAAGGAATGCGATTCCTATACTGCTTTTGGTTTCTTTGGCGGTGGCTTATTATATTCCTGGCAGGGAGGGATTCGTATATTGGCCGGCTGCGTTCGGTCTTGCTTTATTCGCTTCTATGCTGTGGTCGGCAAAGCTGTGCGATTTAGAGGTGGCTTTTATTCTTGGGATATTTTTGGTTTCTACATATATTCATGTCGTTCCAACATTGATGACTGATTATATTGAGGAGATAGATCCTTATTACGATTACAAATGGGGGGATATGATGGTGAATACCGGTCATGTTCCTCTGCATGATTGGTGGACTTATCCAAAGATAGGGGGACTTGACAGGAGTCTGATGCCGTTCGGGTTCTCAGCTGGTATGGCATATTTTGGGGAATTATTGACTGTTGTTGGACAGGCTTATCATCAGGCTGCGATACTAATTTCCGTGGTGGCTGCGGGACTGTCTGTGGTTGTCATTTATTATCTCATCAAGGAGCTTCTTTATAATAGAAAAAATGCGCAGTATGCGGCTATGTTTGGGGCTTTCTTGCTGATGTTGTCTGTGGGTTGGTCAACAAAGGCTCATGCTACAGATTGCGAAAACGATGCGTTTGGGGGGTTTTTATTATTATCGCTGTTCTATGTCTACATGTATGCTGTCAATAGAGGGGATTTTAGAGTTTCACTATTGGCGGGCGGATTGTTGTATGGGGCTTTCGTCACGATGTGGGATGGTCATAAAATATGGGCTATGGTCATTTCATTTGCAGTCGCTATAGTTTCGTTTGTTGGGATATTCAAGGGGAAGAGAACTCTGGATTATCTTAAGCATTATGCGGGGATAATCTTAGTCGGAAATATATTATGGAGGCTCGTGATACATAGGCCGGATCAATTTATCTCAACTCTGATGCCATCTGGTATAGAGCTGGCTTCTTTTGCTTTCATTGTATTTGCTGTGGGGTTGAATGAATTCATGCTGCGTTATAAGAGCAAGGTATCTGATCATATGATCATAGCTATTGTGGCTGCTTTTCTGGTGGGAGTTGTGGTATTTGGTCCGACTGCATGGTATAATTTCTATAAGGTTGGGTTTGTTGACGTGGGTCAGCCGTCGGTGGTTTTCAAGACGATTGCAGAGCAACAGCCATTTGCTTCTTCGTTTGGCGATTATCTGAATCAGTTGCCCAAGGTATATAGTTTGTCTGCGTTGATAGCTTTGATTTGCATACCTTTCTTGCTGTATGTGGGGATTTATGAAGAGAGCTTCGGTTCGTTGGTGATATTGTGCTGGTTGGTTCCTCTTGCTTGGGGGTTTTATCACAAATCACAATATATATTCTTGGCAAGTCTGCCGTTCGTATTGGGCGGAGCTTGGTTTGCTCAGTATGTCATTTCAAGCAAAAAGGACTATGATGGGTTGAGGATAATACCGACTATAATTGTTGCTTTCATAGTTTTCACTTGTACGCCATGGGGGGCATTCATATTTAATTACGACACAAGTGCTATATTCTATAATGTGGCGACGTATGACAGGATGGGTTGGGAGTCAACGTTGCAGTATTTCAAGACCAATACTTCGACCAATACTTCTATCATCACATGGTGGGATTACGGCCATTGGCTGACTGCAGTTTCGCATAGGTTCGTTCTTATAGACAATCTGCAATATGATCACCAGGAGATACAAGATGTGGCTAGGTTTTTCATGAAAGACACCACTGAGGATGATGCTTATAAAGTCATTGAGCAGTATCAGGGTTATTATGACAACAACAGCAACTATAAGCAATTTGGCGGGGTTGGTTTGGATTATGTCGCCATAGATTGGACTATGATAGGAAAGTCCGGGGCCATGAGATTCATTGCAACGGGGAACCTAACTAATCAGGCTGATGGGGATTATAACTCTTATACGCAATGCGGTTTTGCTCCCCAATATAGCAATATCAATGGGAGTTTGACTACTGATGAGACGGGGGCTTTCGTAAACCAACAGACATTTGTATTCGCATGCACTTATAATAAGGATGGGTTGGGCGGTCTGGAATTCTTGGTCAGAAAGGATTCGTTGGCTATAAATGCGATAGATACTAATGGGGGCAGAATACCATGGAAGACGTGGATGGAGAGCAAGAATGCATCGTTGTTTGGTGTCATGAAGCCTCAGGATATATTGTCTATATGTGGGCAGTATGCGAGCAAGATACAAAATGTCCCTCCAGCTTATACCAATTTCATATATGGTAGCGGGGATTTCAAGAATTTTATGCTGGCAAGGCTTTACTTTGGGGATAATATAGATTCATACAAACAGTTTGGTCTGGCTAATGTCGATTGGAAGCCACTAAAGCATTTCGTAAAGGATAAATCTTTCGAAGATGGTTTCGTGGAGACCTGGAAGATAGTACGTAGCAATAACGAAACCAAGGGGATTGTAAATGGAACCGGTTAATATTGTTATAGATCTGGTATTGATGCTTTTAGTGCTTATGATACCAGGGCTATCTCTGTCATATTTGCTGATAAAGACTATGGAGTTCAAGCATAGGATGGTCTTCAGCATGTTCTTGGGGATAATGCCTATATATGTGGTCTTCACTCTGGTAAAGAATGGTTTTGCTATTTTCAATTTTTCAACGGATATAACCGTTTTGTTTATTTTTATAGCTCTTATAGTTTTAAAGGAAGATGCAAGAGATAGAATCGTCAACTGGCTTTTTGTCAAAAGATCTGTCTGATTCCGCTAACAAAAAGAATGAGTTCGATGATGTGGTAGAGAGTGAGTTTAAGTTAAAGGATATTCTGCTTACCGGAAATATAAAATTGCTGTTTTTTGCCTGTATTGGGCTTGGTTTTCTATTTTCTGTTTATTATGGGTCTATCACAGCTTTGCTGGCATTTGGTTTTGCTGGGGTTTTTATGCTAGATTTGATGGGGGCGTTCGATTCATTCAAGGATTCTAAGAAGAAGATGTCCCGTCCTGGTGGCTATGAAAACATCGACTAAACCCAAAGTCCTGATGCTGTGCGTTAGCTATGGAAAATTCGGTGGCACCGAGCTTGGGGCGGAACGTCTAAGAAACTGGCTAGTTGATAATGGAATAGATATCACAGTAATTGCCAATGGTTCTTCCAAAGACATAATAAACGTGCCGGTTTTCATAATGCCTAAGATCATTTGGACTGTGATGGCATATTTTATTTCTACATGGTATGTTCTGCTGCATGATGTAGATGTCATATATTCTCGTTACGCTACATATCCATTGTTTGTTGGGGCAGTCATGAAGTTCATAACCAGAAAACCTTTGGTTGTGTCCATTCATGGAGGTGATATAAGGCATAATGGAGTGGTTAAGTTTCTGATAAATATATTTTTAAGAGCCGCTGATGTTGTTGTATGTTATGACAATCAAGAGCATATAGATGAACTCAATAGACGCGGGATCAAACCGCATGTGATTCCGAATGGCGTTGACACGAGAAGATTCAAACCAAAGAAAATCAAATCTGATATAAACAAGATTATCTTTGTGGGTGGCATAAGGGAGATCAAGGGTTTTTTCGATATGGTTACATTGACTTCTGATGACAGATTTGATGGAAGAAAAGACGTTGAGTTTGATATATACAGCGATCCTACTATTAGGGGGGATAGTCGCACCAAATTTCTGGGCAGAATACCAAATGAGGTAATGCCCGAAATCATGGAAGGCGGACAATTGTTCATTCTGCCGTCTCATGCGGAAGGAGTTCCCGGGGCTTTGCTGGAAGCTATGGCATCCGGTATGTATGTCATTGCCAGCGATCTTGATTTCACAAGAAAGGCTGTGGAAAAAAAGTTCCTATTTCCGCCCAAAGATGTGAATTCTATGGCAGATTTGGTGCTAAAGTTTTGCGATGATAAAAAAGATTATTTTGGGGATCAAAACAAGAAAAACAGGGAGTTCGTAGTGAATAATTATTCAATCGACAAGTCTGGGGAAATGTGGAAGGAATTATTTGTGGGACTCATCAAAAGAAAATGATATTCGTAGTAATCGGTGATATTAGATCTGGTATGTCATATTCTGGAATAAGATTGGCATATTTAATTGAGAATGAATACAATTTATCAAATAGAAGGGTTTGAGCCTCCATTAAGAGAGGCTGGAATGAGCGAATTTGGTTTTGCGGTTCTATTGGATGCCGGTTTCGCTAAAAAGTGTTTAAATATAGAACTCAATGATAGAGCTAAAGAGTTTCTTATTGAGTGTGCAAATCATACAATATCTTCTATTTTGCCAAATAGGGTGCTATATGCAGATTCACCATATCATTTTGCTAAAACAAAAGACAGTAAAGAAAGCATTCTTTTACAGTATTGTGAGGTTCCGGGGGTTAACTGCTGTAGTATCGGAGTAGGTTATGAGGGTATTCGTGATATAGAAAATAGTTATACGGGGACACTAAGATATTCACCACACAACATTGATGATATATATCAATCTTACTCATTACTTTCTATTTGGTTGCGTTGGTGTAACGCTGCTATGCATATGGTTGGAGAGGGGCAGTTATGAAAAAAGGTCTGGATAGATATTCAGAAATGATATGGAGGGGATTTCTTGAGGATGAATTCAAAGACATAGTTGGCAAGAAAGTAGTGGATATGGGATGCGGAGACGGACGATATACTGGGGGGCTTTCAAATTATAATGAGTATTATGGGGTTGATATTAATCCAAAGGCAGCTATGGCAACGATAGTTGGCTCTGTTGAACATATACCTCTTCCTGACGACAGCGTGGATGAGGTAATCGGCATAGGCATACTGGATTATTCTGATCCATATCTCACGATGAAAGAGGCAAATAGATTGCTCAAGACGGGGGGTAAGGCAAGGATAATGGTTCCGAATACCGTTTCTCCGTATCATCTGTTTAGGGTGATATTAGGATTAAATAGTTATAAAAAGACGTATCTGTGGTGGGAATTGGAAAATTTGATGCACGATACTAACTTTAGGATAAAGAAATTCCACGAAGATGGATTTTGTTTCTATGTGCCTACAAAGGGTTTACAAGAGCTTATGATCCCAGTTTATCTGTTTTTAAACAGATTTCTTGGTTCTAGAATGGGAAACAACCTCTATATAATGGCCGAAAAACAATAAGTATATTAACTAGAAATACATAATATATAATATATATGGTCAACGAGCAGCTTTTTGGGGAATTCTTGGCAAGGGTAACCCACAGTCCTGTGTTGGAATCCGGCATAAATAAGAAAGATGTGGCTACGATAGGTTCTAAATTCAAATTCATCTCGTTTGATTCCGGATCAAGCAGATTTGCCATGACTCCAATGGGGTTCAGAGCAGGCACTATGGTGCGTCTTCCATATTCCGATTTGATGTTCGGGGGGTTCGTTTCTAAGAATGTGTTCGATAATGTAGGCGATAGGGAGTATTTCTTCAAAGAAATAATCAGGGTGACAGATGGTCCTATTCTGATGGTCGAAGTTGGTGTAGATTCGTTTCCTCACGATTTCTTATCCGAGGCCGATGACATCAACGTGATTATGGTGTCAGTCAATGGGGTGGTCACAGAGATAAATCAGACGTGGGCTCAATTGTATGCGAGGCGGGATGTAAAGAAGATTTTCAGTTCGCCAGGGGGGTCTTTGAGCAAATTCAACACGCTTGTTCCCGAAGACATCAAGGTGGAGATTGGTGTTCTACAGAATAAAACATCTTAATTGGTGTATTATGCCTAGAAAAAACAGTTATAGCAGGAAAAAGGACAAAAGAAATAAAAGCGAAGAAGAAATAGACATTTCAAAGTTATTTGGAATAGAAAAGAACGGTGATTAGCAGTGATTCTACTGGTGATTTTTGTTGTTGTAGGGGGGATCTTGATATATTGGGGGCTAGAACTTAAATATAATCTGGAGCATTTCAGTTGGCCGTGGGAAAATGAGAATGCCTAAAAAACTATTTTCGAGGGATCCAGAGAAAGGTCTTATGGTGATAGATAAGCCTATAGGCATGTTCAAGCATCTCTTTGATAGATATAGGAATTATCTGTCGTGGTTTCAGCTGCCGATATTGCTCTATACGGCTTTCATCTCTACGCTTAATTTCTTCCCAGGTATGATGAAGGGACATATATCCGAGTTGTTGATAGTTGGAACGATTGTGTTTGCGGTCTTTACGGCGGTTTCTATGTATGTTGATTGGAAATGGATATTTCCAAGCGAGAGGAATTTCATGTATAAGGGAACGCCTTATTTCGATGAGAAGTTCAAAGAGTTGTACAATGAGGTTCAACAAATAAAGGAGTTATAAAATGGAGCAAGAGGATTATTATAATAAGATTTCATTTGGGATGATGACCACTCTCTTTGATAGATTCACCAATAATCTCACATGGTTTCAAATACCACTAATTTTGTATACGATGGCGCTGCATACCATCAAGTTATTTCCTTTTCTTGCGGCGCATATATCCAAGGTCGTCATTACCATTTTTATTGGATTTTTCGTTGGAGCGGGTGTGATAATGTATCTGGATTATAAATACATATTTCAGAGCGAAAGGCAGTTCATGTATAATAAGATGGAATATTTTGAGAATCATTATAATTTGATTATGGGGGCGCTACGTGCGAAACGAGATGCTATAATAAGAAATAGGCAGAGGTGTGTGGGTTGAGAAGCATATTAAGAAAATATGTTGTTAATGAGCCGGGTAAGGGGCTTATTGTGTTCGGCGTGCAGATTGGCAGAACAAAGCATCTTTCTGACAGGTTTAAGAACTATCTTTCGTGGTTTCAGATGCCGGTTCTATTATATACGGCGGTTCTAAGCACTGTGGGCAATTTTCCTTTTTTGAGACAATATCTGTTGCTGATATTCCTGCTTATGGCTGCAGTGTTCATTTCTATAATGATAAGCGTGATGTATCTTGATCTAAAACTGGTTTTCCCGAATGAGAGGGAATTCATGTATAATCAAACTCCTTATTTTGAGCGCAGATTCGATGCTATTGAGTCTAAATTAGATAAGATGGTTCCAAAAGAAGATGAAAATAAGTCTAATAATGCCGGTTGCTAAGTTCTATGGGTCGGATGCAGAGAGCGTTCCGCCATACGCTATTCTTTATATTGGGTCGGCTCTTAAAAAAGCAGGATATGATGTTAAGATATTTCACGATTCTGACATCAATAAGACAGTTGCGAGCGTCTTGGCTTTCAATCCAGATGTCGTTGGCATCAGTGCATTCACCGGTTATCCAGTGAAACTGGCGTGCGATTATGCCAAAGAGATAAAAAAAGCCCAAGCTGGGATGAAGATAGTGCTTGGTGGATATCACGCGACAATGCTTCCAAGTCAGGTTCTGGAAGATCCTTGGTTCGATTTTGCTGTTGTGGGCGAGGGCGAAGAGACGATAGTGGAGCTTACTGATGCTTTGAAAAGGGGGGAGACAGATTTTTCTAATATCAAGGGTTTATGGTGGAAGAACGGCAAGAATGTAGTTTCTAATCCAAGGCGCAATCTTCCCAAGTTCATAGATTATGACATAGATTGGTCGTTGGTAGATCTTAGTAAATATACGAAGAAGGTTTCGCATTTGGGGGGCAAAAGATATTTCTATATATTTTCATCCAGGGGTTGTCCATATAATTGCAGCTTCTGCGCAGGGGCATTTTTATACAAGCAGAATTACAGAAAGGAATCGGCAGAACATGTCATTGGGCAGTATAGGAAAATTCTGGATAGATATGATGTTGAATTGGTGGAATATCTGGATGATAATTTCTTTGTGGATTTGGAATGGGCAGAAAAAGTCACCAAAGGAATAGGCAGACCATATAGGGCTCTTATAAGGCTTGACAGGATAAATGAGAAGGTGTGCGAACTTCTGAACGAAACTAGGTGTAGAGCCATATTCGTTGGGATAGAATCCGGTAATGAGCGGATCAGGAATAACATAATGAACAAGAGGCTTTCAAACGAAGTTATTTATAATGCAGTAAAGCTGATGGCAAAAAAGTGTCCCAATATAAATATTTCTGCTATGTTCATTGGTGGGATTCCTGGAGAAAAATACGATGAATTCAGGGATACGTGCAAGATGGCAATCAATCTAACAGAGGCGAATCCGAGGGTGCTTCCTCAATTCAATGTATATGCTCCATATCCTTATTGCAAGTCTTATATGGATGCAGTTGCTGCTGGCTGGACTCCTCCTAGCAAGACAGAGGATTGGATTCTAGATTCAAAACCAGGCAAGTCGGTTGATGCCGTCTGGCTGAAGCATTATAGCAAGAGACTGATGAGCAAATTCAAATGGACGGCGGTTTTATTTCTGCTTCTCAGAAAAGAGAACAATCTCACAGGAACAAAGAGGTTTTTAAAGGATGTGCTGAGATGGATTGCTGTTTTCAGGCTTTATACGGATTTTTATTATTTTCCGTTCGAAATGAGGATTTTTTGGCTTTATTATATGCATATGATTAGGGGTGATGTTATATGAATATATACAGGTTGGTTCTGGCGTGTCTGGTTGTTGTTGCGGCAGTGGTTGCAATTTCTGCCATAATTGGAGTTAAATAAAATGTTTAAATGCGTTGTTTTCCTAATAAATAATCATAAGATATATATGAGGTGAAAAATGGATAAAGACAAAATACCGGTGTATTTGTTTATTATCAGCGTGGTCGTGCTGGTGATAGCATTGGGATTGAAGGCACTTGGGGTCGGATGAGACAAATAAAAAGAAGCGATATGTTGCGATCATACTTCTTATATTATTAAAATAATATGAAAAAAATAGTTTTGGATATAGAAACCCGGAAGTCTATAGATGATGTGGGCGGGTGGATAAACAAGCATAAGATGGGGATATCCGTGCTTTGTGCTATTGATTTAGACACAGATGAGGAATTTACATTTTCGGACGGATATCCGGGGGCTAGGTCATTAGATGGTCTGTTTGATTTCTTGAACGGAAATTTGCTAATAGGCCATAATATAGCGTCTTTTGACTTGAGGCTTATACAAGAGGAAGTCGCAAAGTTCACCACCAAGGAATTGAAAGTGGGTATTCTAGACACCGGTTCAAAGCGCATTTCGTTGGCGTCTTTTTCGGAGGCGCTGTTCGGAACTCATAAACAAATGAATGGGGCCGATGCTCCGATAGAATGGCAAAAAGGAGATAGAAAGAAGGTAGTCGAATATTGCATGGATGACGTGAGAAAGACTGTGCGGCTTCTCAGATATGGACTGAAAAATGGATATGTGTTCTATCTGAACAAGGATAGAATAAGAATGCCTCTAAATGTTGATTGGAAAAACAAACTTGAGGGGGCGAAAATAAAAATACAGCATCCAGAATGTCTGGGCGAATTCAAGATAGCCAAGAAAGGATGGCAATGTGCAAGATGCCATTCAAAGATAACATGCAAAGAGATGATCGAGAAATGAAGTCTTTATCCAAAATGAAATTAAAGCCTCTGCCTGAATATTGGGGTAGATGTGAGAAGTGTGGTGTCTGCGGACTGGAAGGGGAATTGCATCTGTGTTGGCATTGGGATAAAATAAAATACAAAAAATGAATATAAGGCTGTTTCCGGGAGGTAGGGTGCATTCAGCTTATCTGGATTTGGTGAAATATCCGCCTCAGGGATTCAATTATATAGGGAATTTCTCATACGCTGTGGGGACGTCCGTTGATTTCTTCGGAAAGAATATTGCGGTTTCTGTGGCTGATTATTTGAATCTACCGTATGTGTTTTTGCTCAAATCGGATTGTTCCATTCATTCTTGTCAAAAGCTGCTGAAGACAAATGCCAATTATGTCATAGATATAGAACATGGCAATCCGTTTGTGGGTGCAAACAATATATTCAAATACAATTATTTATCGTTTAGGTGGTTGACCAAAAAAATACTCATGCAGGATAATTGCAAGATGATATTACCATGGACCGAAACGGCGAAGAATGCATTTTGTCTTAACTTCGATTTCTTGGGTAGGGATTTTTTGAAAAACAAATTAAGGGTCGTTTATCCGGCTACATTTTCGTTCGATAAAAATAGTGATAAATTTGATATATTCACATTCATTTTTGTGGCAGGAAGGTCTTTTTATGCTAAGGGGGGGTTGCAGACATTGGAGGCATTCAAAAAGCTTCTTGAGGGTGGGATCAAGGCCAATCTGATAGTAGTTGGCGCTACTCCAGAAGATGAGAGGCTTAAATACGCCAAAACAAAAGGATTCATGTTCTATCCGCATATAGACAGGGATGAGTTGTTGAATATGCTTGCGAAATGCCATTGTCTGGTTCTTCCATCCATGGGGGATACGTTTGGTATGATTATCATAGAGGCGAAAGCTCGTGGTATTCCGGCTATCGTTGTGGACAGTTTTTCTGCGAAGGAGATGGTGGAGGATAATATTACCGGATATGTAATAGATCCAGATCCAAAGATAATTCCATGGTTTGACGAGCATGGCAGGAAAAGGATAAACAAGACGCAGTTTCATGAGCAGTTTGGAAGATATTCTCCATCTGGGGGGCATGTCATGAAATTATGCAACACTATGGAAAAGCTGATCTATTCTCCTAACAGAACGAAAATAATGGGTAAAAACGCCAAGAAAGAAACAGAGGATGGGAAGTTTTCTATAAAAGTCAGAAATAAGGCCCTAAAAGAGATTTATGAGGGGTTATGATAGATAACAAAATAAAGATTGCGTGCCTGGGGGTATTATTGATCTTTGCGGGAATGTATCTTGTGGGGTTAGATAACAATCTCATGGACTATGATGAGGGGGCGGTCTATCTTTATCCGCAGATGCTCGTTCATGATGGATTGAGGCCATATGTCGATTTTATCTACACACAGCCGCCTGCTCTGCTCTATGTCGCTCATGATGTCTTAGATGCGAGAATTTTCACTTTGCTTATCGTCTTCTGTACGGTTGGTGGAGTTTATGCGATAGGCAGGAAATTCGGTGTTGGATATTATTCGGCGGTATTTCTTATTTCGTGTCCGCTTGTGATGCATTATGGAAGATTGGCCGTCGGGGATATCCCTGTTATGGGGTTTTTCACCGCCGTTCTATTGTATGCTATGGGGGATTTAAGAAGCAAGACAAATATGATCATATATGGATCATTTATGGCTGTGTGCATTCTAATTAAAATTCAGATGATAATACCCTTGGCTTTTATATTCATTCCTCTTATAATCAGAAATTCGGAGCATTGGCATATTATTCCCATATCTTTTGCCATTATGGTGTTTATATGTGTATCAATATTTATGCCAAATATGTTGAATGACGCTATTTTAAATAATATGGGCGGATATGATCTAAGCAGGGCGGTTTCATATCTGGCCGAATCTATTGTGCAGTTTGGATATTTTGCAGTTTTTGTACTGGGTTTTGCTTTGTATGGGATGTATGTGTCGCGTGGCAGGTTGGGCGAAAGGAAGTTTCGGATTCTTTATTCTGTGGTTTTAAGTTCGTTGCTTGTTGGGGTTTCTTACAGCTGGATCGCATATAGGCATTTCATGTATCTGCTGCCGGTGTTGGCTATCTTTGCAGGGATAGGTTTGAAGTCTCTAAAGAAAGAAGACTTTGCGTTGATCATAATTCTGTGTTCTCTCTTAGTTCCTATTTCTGAATGGCATAAATCCATGTATTACGATAATGATACTAGGATGATAGTCAAAGACATAGAGAATTACACGAAGCCATGGGATAAGATCTATACGGATCAGCCGATGCTGGCTGCTCTATCTAATAAGACGATGCCAAATACTGCGTTATTGTGGAATGGGATGGGTAGGCTTCGCGGTCTGGGGGCGGATGATGTCATAAACGATATCAATGCAACACAACCAAGCATGATTCTTCTGGTGGCGTCTACTCCTGAAAGCATGGATCCCCCAAGGATCGTATCCACCTTTGGAAATGACGGTGCCAATAAAATAATAAATTACTTGGATAGCACCTATGCTATCAAAGAATACTCAAAGAGAGATTATCAGATGGTTAGGATCTGGAAGAAATGACGCAATATATCATAAGGTTGGATGATCTGTCGAGGTTTTCCAACAAGAGCAAATGGGAAGACATAGTGAATCATTGCAGGACTAATGGGGTGAAATGTCTTATAGGGGTCATTCCAACATGCACTGATAAGAAGCTCAATCGTGGCAAAGTCATGGAAGATGGAGAATTCTGGGCGTTTGTCAAAACGTGTTCTGATATGGATATAGCAATGCATGGTCACAGTCACGAATTGTTCGGCGGCAAGACATATGCTCAGCAATTCAAGATGATGGCCGAGTCTATGAAAATATTTGCGTCAAAAAGAATAATTCCGGATTGTTTCATAGCTCCCAAACATTCATATGATTATGAGACATTCAGGGTCATGCATAATTTGGGTATAAATTACATATCAGATGGAGTGGGGTTGTTTCCATGGAGACGCATGGATTATGATATAATTCATGTTCCTCAGATATTGTGGAAACCAAGAAGGATGCCATTCGGGACGGTAACATGTTGTCAGCATCCGGATACGATGTCTGACCAGGAGATGTCATATTTAAAGGAATTCATATCAAAAAACAAGAGTGATATAATTTCTATATTCGATGTCGAATTAAGCCCATTGGAGTATTTTAACGTTGTTTTTGAGATATTATACACTCTATTATATGTAAAGAAGTTTGGGTTTTCTTCTAAAAAGGCGAAATCTAAGAAACGATAAGTATTTAAATATGTATTACGTATATATAACACTGATAACACTCAAATGGCTAGATTTTTTAAACTTTCGGAGCTTGAACAGGATAGAGCGCAGAAGTTCGAGAACTATCACACTGCTCATGGGGAGACTATCTCATATATTTTTACGTTTGCAAGAAGGGGTATGGTTTTGCGCATCAAGTGTGGTGGATGCGGGAAGTCTGAAAGCATAACGGATTTTACTTCATAAGGGGAGTTTTTAATGATTGAGAATGTGATAACAGAATTGGTATATTTCCTACTAGTGGGTTTTGCATTCGGTTCTTTGATGAGGAAGGTCAAATTTGAGGATCTTGCCGAGGAGTTTATAATAAAATTTCTGTTTGGCGTGTGCATATTTCCGATAATAGCGATACCATTTGCCGCTGCTTCTCAGTTGACTCCAATAAATATAGGGGGGTTTGCTCTTCTTTGCATCGTGTTTTCAGATCTTTCTGAATGGAGGATTGTTACAATTCTTAAAAGCAGGGCGATATTCATAATAGCTGTGCTATTTCTGGTTTTGTTTGCTGATTTCTATATTGGGGCCAGTTCGAGTGTTTGGGTTGAAGATGGGGATCCGAATGGATTTGCTGTGGCTGCAAGCTATATAGCGCATTATGCTACGTATGCGAAGCCGACAGATCTCTATGTGGTAAGATATATCGAGCCTTATCCGGTGGGTTATCAGGTATGGATGGGACTGTTGTCGGCCATAAACGGTAATGTGAATAATGTGCTGAAGGTGTTCAACAGTCTTTTCATCGCACTGACTTTATTTGCATTCTATTATTTCGTCATGAGATTATACGACGACAGGAAAATTGCGATATTATCCACGTTCGTATTGTTTGCTCTGCCGTGTTTTTCTACAAGATTCATATTCGCTCAATCACTTGCTATGCTGCAGTTGATTCTTGCTTTCTATTTCATTGCTAGGATGGTAAAGGGGGAACACGAGTTGTTCATATGGGCTGGCATAATTTTGGGGGCGTTGTGTCTGACTCATCAAACTACGGGTATAGTGATGGGGGCGATGATCGGATTGTGGTTTGTCGTGGATTGTCTTTATAATAGGAGGTTTAATAGGATTTTCGTTGTCGCGTTGGTTGTTGCGTTGGTCGTGGCTGTACCATGGTGGGTATCCCAGTTTGAAAGATATGGATGGGATAAAATAAAGTATCAGCTGAATCTTGGACGGCTTGGGGAAACCGCGTTTGGTCTTACAGATCCAAATTTGAGATTCTACTCGTTGGGGGATTTAGTAAACGTGCCTCTTAACAATGGCATAGACAATATGACGGGTTTTGGTGTCATAGTGTTCGTATGTGCTCTCATATGGTTGGTGTCGTGGGGTTATGAAGGGATAATTAGCAGATTCAAAAACATAAAATATGGTGATTATGTGATATTGTCATGGTTTGTTTTCACTATTCTGGCGGTATTTTCCAACAGTTTGCCTATTAGTTTCATACCAAGTAGAATGTGGGTTTATCTTAGCATTCCTCTTGCTGTAATATCTGGGTCGGTTTTGGCTGGAATGTATGAAGTCAAATACGAAGCTGTTAGAGCTATGTTTTATCTTGCTATTATAGGGGTTTTATTGACTTCATTCGCTCCGAAGGCGTTATTCAATGCCGGAACATGGGGTAATTCAAGGTTGGAATCCGATGATGAATATAAGATGGCTGGATTTCTGGCTGGGCTTCCGATAGGGACCAAAGTTATGGATGCATGTTATTATGAGAGGGTGTGGGCATATAATCTATGGGATGATCCGTTGGATACGAATATGCTGGCGTTAAAGAATAAAGACGTCAATAAAACATATGGATGGGATGATGAGGGTTGGCTTAAGATGAAAGACAGATGGAGTTCTCCTATATTGAGCGGGGATCCTGATGGCATAACAAAGTCATTGAAAGACAATAGATACGAATATTTGATTCTTGGAAGCAAATGCATGAAGATAGCTAATATGGATTCAAACGTCCTGGGTGATAGAGTGCAAAATCTTAAAAACAGCGGATTTGATGTGGCATTCCATTCGGGCGACGAATATGTTCTAAAGGTGAAATAAAATGGCAACAGAAAAAATTATTGTGGTTGACAGGATTCCCGAAAAACTGTCTGATGAGGAAATGAAGAGGATAAGAGAAGAATATGCGCAGTATTGCATCGATACATACAAGAATGTGCAGGATTTTAATATCTCAAGCAAAGATGCCAAAGATATAGTGTTTGAGCATCTGTTGAGTCCTTTCCAATATTTCATAGAAGATAAGGTAAGGCTGAAAAGGTTGGCCGAAAATAGGCTAGAAGCTCCGCAGCAGCAAAGACCACAGGGAGGGGGAGGCTATTCAAACACACCAAGAGGCCCGGTGAATAATGCTGCTCCCCAGACTGTGCCGGAGTACAAAAAACAATGGAAAACCAGATACTAAGATGAAATTGTCTATAGTCATACCAGTCTACAATGAGAAAAAGACGATCGTGCAATTGCTGGACAGAGTGGTGCATGCGCCAGTGAAAATTGATCGCGAGATTGTTGTCGTCGATGATGGCAGCAACGATGGCACGTCTAAGATTCTGGATGACTATAAGGGGATGTTTGATAGTAGCGGTTACGGAACCAAGCTGCTGCTCATACATAAAGATAACGGAGGAAAGGGATCGGCTATATATGAGGGGCTGAAACAAACTACGGGTGATATAATAGGGATCCAGGATGCCGATCTTGAATATTTCCCGGAGGATTATCCCCTCATAGTAGAGCCAATGATGACTGGCGTAGCGAGGGTCGTCTATGGTTCAAGATTCATGGGGAGATACATTCCAAATGGGATGACATTGAAGAATTGGATAGGTAATATGACTCTTAACGTCACTGCTTGGGTATTATTCTCGTTTGGGTCCGTTACAGATCTCGCTACTTGCTATAAGTTTTGGTTCAAGGAAGACATACCGATAGACGATCTGAAATGCGAGGGATTCGAGTTCTGTCCGGTGCATTTCGCTGCCGCATGGCGAAATGGCCATAAGCCGTATGAAGTTCCCATAAGATTCAATGCAAGATGGTATAAGCAGGGCAAGAAGATAACGACCATGAATGGATTCTACGAATTATGGACTCTTATAAAGTTGGGGTGTAAATATGGACGATTCAAAAGCAATTAAAATAGATTATGATGAGTATAGTGGTCTGAGATTTACAGAAAATCTTATTATGGCATTTATTGCAGGATTAACGGTATTTGTTGGTTGTTTGTTAGGTTTGGAGTTTGGTGTTGCACTTGCGACATTTTTAATAATTTTATGCATTCTAGACGTCAGATTCGGACTCATTATGATGAAGCATCACATAAAGAACTTAGAGTGTTATAAAAAGAAAAAATGAGCAAGATTGCAGTTTTGATTATGGCATTTGCGGTTGGATTTATCGCGTCTTTATTGGCGGGGTTTTTCACTGATAAGGCTGTGTTCATGGGTCAATTTATTCTAACTTTGGGCATCATTCTGTATGCTGATGTTATATACGAAATAAGAGAAATAAAAAGCGAGGTAAATAAGAATGGATATTCTAGAAAAAAGAGTAAAAGTTAAATCGGGCGAAACTGTCTATATAATCCCAATAGGGGATACGCATGTCGGAAATATATGCTTCGATAGGCCATATTTCGAGGAGATGATAGAATGGATATTGGGGCAGAAGAATACGTATGTGTGCGGAATGGGCGATCTGGTGGATGCAGTCACTCATATGGACGTAAATAGATATGATATAGAGAATATAGATCATGAGTTCAACACGCCTGAGAAGCAGCATCAGTATATAAGCAAGTGGTTTGGCAAGCTGGCTAAGAAGGGTAAGCTTCTATTCCTGTTAGAGGGTAACCATGAGTATGAGATCAAACATAGGTACAATCACGAACACTGCAAAAGATGGAGTGTAGAGATGGGTGTTCCAAATCCTGGGTATCAGTGCATGATGCGTTTTGTGATGGATGAGGATTATAATACCAAGAAGAACAAGGCGTATGTCTACGATGTCTTTGCTCATCACGGGCATGGGGGTTCAGGAAGGACAGGGAATGCCGTCAATAAGATACAGAAATTCGCAGAGAACTATCTGGCGGACATTTATATGATGGGTCATACTCACGACAAATTTGCCAATATAGAGGCAAGAGTAAAGATAAAGGATCAAAAGAACGGAGATGGAAATCTAGAGTTGTCCCAGAAAAAGATCGCCTTCATCAATACGGGGACTTTCATGGATACTTTCAAGGTGGGGGCTTCAAGCACCTATGCTGAAAGAAAGGGTTTCCAGGTAAAGATGAAGGGTGTTGTGAAGATAATGCTCAAAGATGGAGATATACATCTAAGGCCATGAAAATAAACGGCGTGGAAATAGATCATAAGGTTGCAGATGGAAAAATGTCTTTGATCGTCAGATGTGATTGCTGCAAAGGAGAAAGAAGTATAGATATTCCTGATGAGACCATCACATTCATGCGGGATTGTGGGGCTTCTGATGATCTGATAGCCCGTAATTACAAGGAATATCGTCTCGACAACTGCTATTATTATTGTTTTTTCAAGGCAAAATGTGATCTGTGTGGGGAGAAAAGAGTGTTAGGATGGGAGGCAGGAAATTCTCCTGCGTCTCACGAGATCATCTCTCCTTCGGAGGAACTTAGATTCTGGCCTAACTATGACTATCCCGTTCATAAGATTAGGATTTGTAAATGGTGTATGCCGGATAATAATGATGAAAAGAGCAGAAAGCAATTCATGATAAAGCTGTTTGATGCTATGTTAAAAGAAGAGAAAGATAATTGGAAGTGGAAAAACGAAAACAAAAGGTGAACTATTTTAATGAGAAAACATGAAAATAGCTATTGTAGGCAGCAGAAAAAGAAGCTTTGGGCCAGGAAAAAAAGTAAATAAGATTGCCAAAGAAGAGGTAGAATATCTAGTGGATTCGCTCGACGCGGATGACACGGTCGTCTCGGGCGGATGCAAAGGCATCGATTCCTGGGCGATAGATGCTGCTATAAAGAGGGGATTGAAGACTCATATATATCTGCCGTTCATTTATGATACGATGGATTATGGCGAGATGGTTCAGGAATACTACAGAAGAAACAGAGAGGTAGTCAATGAATCAGATGTGGTATATGCGTTTGTGCCAAAGGATAATGTGAAAAAGGGCGGTACGTGGTATACCGTGAATTATGCCACACAACAAGGCAAAGAGGTCATAGTATTATGAAGAGAGTCGTATTGGTCAATCCTCCTATTGTGACGCAAAGGGGAGATGTTACGGGCACGGGGACTCCTTATTGGCCAATACCTCTTGCGATAATCGCTGCCATATTGGATAAAAGATATGAAGTCAAGATATTCGATATGTATGGCAGGAACCCCAAAAGAAAAATTGTTGACGGCGAGCTGATTCTTCATGGGATTCCTATAGAAGTTGCCAATCTGAGTATCAAATCTGGGGATACTGTCGTCATATATTCTGGGCATGTAATAGCTCATACTACGGTCCTAAAACTGATAGAGCGTATCAATCTGTCAAAGCCAAAGAAGGTTATTGTGGTGGAAAACACCAATTTCGTGAATGCATATCCGTTAGACCGTTTCTATGAGGATTTCAAGAGACTTGGGGCCATTATAATAGCTGGGGATCCTTACGGAGTCATTAGAAAGGCTATAGATGGGAATTACGATTCTAAGGGGCGGCATCAGTTTATGAGGGTGGATTCGTTGCCTATGCCTAAATGGGACGGCTTCCCATTAGAGAATTATTGGGGGCTTAGTTATGCCCACGCTCCCAAGACAAGCGACAAATACATTCAGATGTATACGTCATTTGGATGCAATGGGATGTGCAATTTTTGCACAAACCCTTATATCAATAAATCGCGGTGGAGACCCAAATCGGCAGAAAAAGTTTTCGAAGAGATAATGTTTTGGTATGATAGGGGGATTGGGGAATTCCATATAGAGGATTTGAATCCAACTATTGACAAGAAAAGGATAAAAGATCTGTGTCAGAAGATAATCGATAGGGGGGTTTTCTTAAAATTAAAGATCGCCTCAGGCACGAAGATAGAGACTCTGGATGAGGAAACTTTGTTATGGATGCATGATGCGGGTTTTGATTATCTGAGTTTTAGCCCGGAGTCCGGATCAAAAAGGGTTCTTGGGTTGATGAACAAAAAATTCGATCACGAATATGCGCTCAAATTGATAAATTTCATAAATTCATTCAGATTCATCAATCCCATGATAACACAGGCTTGTTTCATTCTGGGTTATCCGGGCGAGACCGACGATGATATTGCATTAACGGTTGATTACGTATATAAGCTGGTGAAGGCTGGTGTGGATGAGTTTGCGTTCTTTAATTTCGTTCCGTCGGTGGGAGCTGCGGTATCTGAGGGGTTTAACGTCAAAACAGATGACATGACTTTCAGCTCGGATTGGAGGCCATATAACAAGAAGCTAAGAATAATGAGACTCAAGTGGATAATGGAGATTTACATGATAAAGGGGGTTTTTCATCCCATTAGAACCGTAACGAGGTTTTTCAGAACAAAGATTTGGATGACCGTTAAAAGGGTGTTTTTGTAAAACCGAAAGCTTTTTAAGTATATATTACCTATATATAACACGATATGGCTAAATTCGCTAAAACCAGCTCAAAGACTGGTTTGCATAAGACGTCTATGACAGATAAGAATTTTGCTGGTGATGATTGTGATCGTTTCAAAGAGGTGGAAGATTATATAGCCAGAAAAACTCCCTTATGGGATAAAAAAATAAAGGAAATGGAGAGAAGGGTAATTCCAAAAAAGATACAAGAGGATGCCAAGGGAAAGGATGTCTTATTTGATTTGTTCACGAAATACAAGAGTGTCATCGAAAAGTTAGGCGTGTATGGGGCCATAGTTGTTGGGGCTATATTGATGATATTTGTGTCTTCGTGTATGGGTGGAAACAACGCGGAATCTGCTCCTAGCGTTACAACCACCACGCTGGCATCTCCATCGGATAATTCTTTTCAGGGCAATATAGCGACTTGGTTTATAATCGGTTTGGTGCTATATTTCTTTGTATATCCAGCATTAAGCAGTAGGGATAGATGGTGATTGTATGAAAGAGAAGACGGATGAGGAACAGCTGAAGAAAGAGTTGAAGGAGGCTATTGCTCCACATATTGAAAAGATCAATTCCCATCCTTTGGTAAAGAAATACGGGATATTCACCGGACTGCTGTTGGGTGTGATTGTAGTGGCCTTGTTTTTCAACAATTCTATGATAGGTATTGGTGGGGTCGAAACCAAAGACATCCACGTCAATCCTTTGGGTGGTGTTGGTGGCAGTGTCGAAACGAAGTCGTCGCAGGGAGATATGAATCTAGGTATTGGTTCTAATAGGGTGAATTCGAAGAACAATGTTGTTTCTGAAGGGGATAATTATGCTATGCAAGGGCAAGTGCTGACGGTTCAGGTATATAACGTTTCGGCTGGCACGAATCAAATCCAATCATTACAGAGTTCTAATGAGAACAACGGAAATAAATATGCTCCCAACTATGATGGGAGTAATCTAACTTCTAGTATGGCGGGAGCGTTAGGTTATGCTATGCAGTCCACTGTGAGTTGGGTGGATTTATGCGTGTTGCTTCTCATTGTTGGTACTGGATTGGCGATTATAATGGGTGTTTTGTTCAAAATAAGCCGTCTTTTGGGATTGGGGTGAAAAACGATAACTATTTATATGGGTTTTACCTATATATATTACATACATATATCAAAGGTGATTGAAAAATGGAAAGTATAATAAAGATTGGAGCGGGCATCATATTGGTGCTCATCGCTTGGAGCGTTGTAACCGGGTTTGTTTTTTTAGTCCCGGCAGGTAATGCTGGGATAGTGTTCAACCGTATGGAAGGGGGGGTCAAACAAATCTCATACGGAGAAGGATGGCACTTTATGATTCCCATTCTAGAAACCGCAGCCATAATGGATTGTAGGGTTCAGAGGGTAGACACCACAGCAACTGCGGCATCAGAAGACCTGCAGACTGTAGATACTGTTATAGCATTGAACTATCATGCAGACAAATCAAAAGCTCATATCATCTATCAGCAGGTAGGTTATGAGTATGATACAAAAGTGGTTCAGCCGGCCATAGAAGAATCTGTAAGGGCTGTAACCGCGAAATACACTGCCGAAGAACTTGTCACTAAAAGGGAGCAAGTTGCGTCAGATATAAAAGTTCTTCTTACCCAGAAGCTGTCATCATTCAATATAATTGTTGATGCTTTCAACGTCATGAACTTCAAATTCAGCGATCAATTCGAGCAGGCTATTGAAGGCAAGCAGACTGCAGAACAGAACGCTCTGAAAGAAAAGAACATTCTGACTCAGAAGCAGATACAAGCTCAGCAGGTGGCAGCAGAGGCTGAAGGTCTGAAGAATGCGGCAATTCTGCAGGCAAACGGTACTGCAACTGCTACGGTTATGAATGCAGTGGCAGAGGCGACAGCCATCAAAGTTCAGGGTGAGGCTCTGAAAGAGAATCCGAACGTGCTTACGCTAAGGCAGATAGAGAAGTGGGACGGAAGAGTTCCACAGATATCTTTGGGGGCAAATTCAATGCCTTTGATAGATGTATCTAAAGTTATGCAGACGCCTCAAGGCGTTCAGCAAACTCCCCAAGGAAACTAAACAAATAAGGGGGGCCGAGAAATCGGCTCCCCAACATTAATTTTAAAATGGATTCAAAGGATATCTGTATTTTAATTCTCATATGCGCGGTTATTATTTTGCTTGTTTCTATTGTGGTGGCAAATTTAACAGCTTTGATGCTAGAGCACAAAATGCGTGAGTGCAGATCTGATAGGGCATTTCTTTCTGATATCATAGATAGGAAATTTGATGAGATAAATTCTTTGAAAGAGAAGCTTAATTCTACGCACGGATGCGCATGTGGGTGGGTTCCTAATAATTACACGTATATAAGGCCAAACTATATGCCATATATATCTTGCCTCAAATCTCCTTCTGGGGGTGTTCAATGTGATTATTTTAACATAACTCCGATTGAGCCATTTATAATGCATAATTTTACAGTTCCTGGTAACTATACGCTTCGTCATTTGAAAACTATAAATCTGACAGATTACTTTCTGAGGGGGGATTGCAATATTAGCGATCCGATGAGTCCGTGCATGTAAAAACGACAACTATATATACTTGTATTACCTAATATATACTACATAAAATGTTTGATCATATAAATAAGACATATCTGGCTATTGGCTTAGCTTTGGTTCTCGTATTGTTTGCTTTCATATTTATGGTTCCAGAACCCAATTATGATATGCCTGAGGCATATTCTGTGGGTTATAATGCTAGTGAATACAACTGCATAAATAATAGGGAGTTTTGTCATTATCCGTTGAATTTGACTACAGAGGGATTGAATGTTACAAACTAGATGCAATATCTGTGGAGGGAAGAATTTTAGGGATTTTGGCAGACTCCCAAAGATAGATACCGGAAAGGATTTCGCTGCTTCGGGTTTCAAAACTAATGGCGAAAAGTTGGTGGAGTGCGCTGATTGCGGTTTGGTGTTCATAGAGGATCCTATAAAATATCCAGATGAGATATTGAGCGAATATGCCTTGGCGGAGGATGATGATTATGTTTCTCAGATAAGGTGGCGTATTTCAACTTTCAGGGAATCCATCAAAGAGATAGAGAATATAACCAAGCTCAAGAAGGGGCGGATTCTGGATGTAGGTGCTGCTGCGGGGGCATTCGTTAAGGCTGCCAAGGAAAGAGGCTGGCATTCATATGGGGTGGAGCCTTGCAAGTATTTGGTGAAGTTTGGCAAAGAGAAGCTTGGTTTGGGCAGATATCTAAATGAGGGGGTTTTGGAGGACGTCAAACAAGGTAAGTTTGATGTCGTAACATTCTGGGATGTGTTGGAGCATACGTCTGATCCCAATAAGACGATAAAGACTGCTGTTGCAAACTTAGAAAAGAATGGTTATATAGTTGTGAACGTTCCTGATATTTCTTCTATGATACCCATAGTGATGGGCATGAGATGGCCGTTCTACGAGAGCGCGCATTTATATTACTTCACAGGAAATACCATGGATGATCTCATGAGAAGGCATGGTCTTGAAAGAGTGTATTATGGCAAATACTGGCAAGGACTTTCGTTGGGGTATCTTGCATACAGATTCAAGCAGTTCAATGAACCTATAGCCAAGATCATGACGGCTGTGATAAATGCTCTCGGTCTTTCCGAATTGCCTATGAAATATTATATTGGGCAGAGTCTATTTGTGTACAAGTTGGTCAAACGCCATAAATAATGAAAGAAGTAGTTGTATTAGGTGGTGGCCTTGCAGGCTTAGTAGTGGCTGACAAACTGCAAGACAATGGGTTTAAGGTAACTATAGTAGAGAAAGCGGACTGTGTGGGGGGAATGTGCAGATCCAAGATATGGTATCCGAAAGAGGGCGGTAGGGTTGTATATGATTTGGGGCCTCATAAATTCGCTCCCTGCTCGGATATCGCTAGGGATTATTTCTTAAAATACATAAAGCATCCGATAACGGTTCCTATAACTGGGGCGGTTTATCTCAAGGGGAGGCTGTTGGGCTATCCTCCAAAGGTGATTGAAATACTAAGGAATTTTCCATCTGTGGGGATTAGATGCGGGATCAGCTTCTTGATGAAGTTCTTGTGGTATGATGATGGGACTTATGCCAATTATATAAGAAAGAGGGTTGGTTCTTATACTTATGATTTCGTGTTTAGGGATTATGCCGATAAGGTATGGGGGAGTCCTGCTAGGCTGGATATGGAGTTGGCCAAGACCAGATTCGTGACACCAAAGCTGACGGATATGATAACCAATACGATAACGGGGAAGAATACGCTGACTTTCAAGGATTTCATATATCCTAACGTCTGTATTGGGGTTTTTATAAAGAAAATAGAGGCTAACATCAGAGATAGGGGGGTTGTCATATTGAACAACACGATACCCGTTTCTTATGATGGAAAGAAGTTGAAGGTTTCTGACGGAAAGAAAGAAACCACATTCAACAATCCTTTGATTATATCCACCATAAAGCCGAGAAACGTGGCTGGAATCATGCGTGTGTTGTCTATTCCTTTGTCAAAGCTTAATTATAGGACAGTCAATTTCTTTTACTTCTTGGTAAGGGGAGAGCGTCCAAAGAACACATGGATTTTCTATCCAGAGAAAAGGATTTTATTCAACAGGACGAGCATAAATTTCCATCCAAAGGCCGTAGAAGGGGGACGTTATCTGATATGCGTCGAAGTCACAAAGAGAAAGAAAGACATTCCAGATCTAAAGAGGGCTGATATCGAAAGACAACTAGAGGAGATATATGGGATAAAAAAAGAAGACGTGTTGGATATGTGGAACGACTTCTTGGATGGGGCGTATCCGGTGTATCATGTAGGGTTCAAAGATGATATAAAGAATGTCTTAAACATGATAGAGGCGCATGGTAATATTTATTGTCTAGGGAGGCATGCATGTCACAATTATAACAATATGGATCATACTATAGTGGAGGCAACGGATCTGGCTGATATAATATCGCATGGTGGGGCCATAGATGTCTGGCAAAAGAAGCGCGAATATTATGATTGGAAGATAATAGATTAAAAATGGTCAAAAGATCTAGAGTTCTTTATACTGGAAAGGGGTGTGAGTTGTCTATAGAAACCGATGGTCTGAACGAAAAACTGATATTTACTTCGTTGAATGATTCTGGGTTTATCGGGCAGACTCTATATGAGCTGGAACAAAACGCCAATGCTACGGCGGCTGCGGCAAGAAATATGATTGCACTATTAGATGAGTTGAAAGAGATAGTGAATGATAAGGCTCCGGCTATGTTAGGGTATTCTGGGTATGTATCCACAAAAGACATTAAAAAGAAAGAAGAAGACGCCAAGATGGACAGCGTTCTCAAGAATCTGAAGTCATATCTTAAAGATGGAACCAAAGAAGAGGAGAGTGATGCGATTTGAATAGAGTTCTTCTGACAGGGGTTGCAGGTTTTATCGGATCTAATATAGCAGATAGATTGGTGAAGGATGGGAATAAAGTCGTTGGGATAGACAATCTTCTCACCGGCAAACTAAAAAACATCAAGCAGTTGGAACTGGAGGATAATTTCACATTCGTAAAGAATGATTTGTGCGATTATAATACGTGTTTGCGGGTCACAGAAAATATAGATGTCGTATGTCATCAGGCGGCTCTACCATCAGTTCCCAGATCGATTGACGATCCAATAACTTCAAATATGCATAATGTCACGGCTACGGTGAATCTGTTGCGTGCATGCGTAAAAAATGGCGTGAAAAGAGTCGTTTATGCATCGAGTTCGAGCGTTTATGGGGACTCCCCTACATTGCCAAAGATCGAGGATATGCGTCCTATGCCAAAATCTCCTTATGCTGTGTCTAAGCTGGCTGGGGAATATTATATGGGGGCTTTCAACAAGTCGTATGATATTGATACCGCAAGCCTAAGATATTTCAACGTGTTTGGCGCAAGGCAGAATCCAAAGTCTCAGTATGCGGCTGTCATACCAAAATTCATGATTGCTGCGCTTGGGGGCGAAGATATGGTGATGTATGGGGATGGTTTGCAGTCTAGGGATTTCACCTACATAGATAATGTCGTAAATGCAAATGTGTTGGCGTTGAACAGCAAAACCAAACTAAATGGGGAATTCATGAATATAGCATGCGGGGAAAGGCATACATTAGTTAATCTGTGCGAGGCTATTTCTGATATAACGGATAGCAGTTCAAAGATAGTAAGGTCCGAAGAAAGGCGCGGAGATGTAAAACATTCACTGGCTGATATAACCAAAGCAAAGAGGCTGATAGGGTACAAGCCGGAGGTAGGATTTATTGATGGATTGAAGAAGACGTTTGAATTTTATAAAAGGTGGTCAGATGGAGAAGGAACTTAAGTGTAGATGCGGGGGATTAATGCATCAAGAAGAAAGACAGGAACAATTTCAAAGGATAAAAAACGGGCTTATGGTACTGATTTCATGCTCATCCGATGGGCAGCTAGATGAGTTCACAAGGAATTACATAGGATATGGCCCTAATTACATGTACAAGTGCGATTCTTGCTTGCGTTTGATAAAATTCATACCAGATGGTAGAAAGAGGGAATTATAATGAATATTTCTGTTATTGGTGCGAAGGGGGTAGTTGGATCGGCAGTGTCTAATTACTTCTATTCTTTGGGGCATCATATAATAAGACATGATATAAGCGATGGGAATGGCATCACGTTGAATATGGCTGATGCTGTGATTGGGGCAGATATGATATTTGTCTGCGTTCCAACGCCTCCAAAGCATAATGGGAAATGTGATATTTCTATTGTCGAAAAGGTCACTAGGGAAATAAGGGATATTGCCTCGAAAGAAGACTGTGAGGTAAATATTGTCTATAAATCCACTATGCCTCCCGGATCTACTGCGAGGATGGTATCGATTCTCAGAGAGACATGCGAAGATGTGGCTGTTGCATATAATCCGGAATTCTTAAGGCAGAAGTCTGCTTTAGAAGACATGATGAATCCATCAAGGATAATAGTCGGTTCTCCAGACACGTTGTTTGGCATAAAGGTCATGAATCTCTACGAGCATACGAAATGCTTCAGAGATATATACAATAGTTATGAGGCCGCTGAATTGGTGAAATATTATGCGAATGCTTATTATGCTGCCAGGATAAGCTTTTTCAATCAGATGAAGCTTCTTGCAGACAAGTTTGGATGCGACCATGATAGAATAGTGCGGGCCATAGTGGCCGACAAGACCGTTGGAATTCATGGTTCAAATCCTACCGGTAAGCCGTATGGTGGCAGCTGTCTGCCCAAAGACGTCAATGCTATCATTGCGTGCGGAAGGGAGAATGGCATTGATATGAGATTGTTGGAAGATGTTGACAGGTTGAATGATATAATGGGCAAAAAGATGGTTAATGATACTATATCAAAGTGGATGAGGTAAATAATATGACGTCAATAATTACGAAAGGTTTAGTGCATAAATATGTGGTGAAGCATCCGAAGTCAACACCAGTTGAGATAGCGGAGGCATTGGATGCTCCGATTTCATGCGTGAATAAGAAGCTGCTTAAGCTTTTGTATGTCGGGGCACTTGGTCGTACAGAAGACAGATATAGGTTGGATTCTATGTATTATTTTCCAGTTGAGAGGACTATTAGATGAAGATCCTTCATGTTACCACGGATTTTCCGTATATCAAGGACGGTAAGATCCATAATTATGGCGGGCTTGGATTGTGCGTAACACAGCTGATAGAAGGCCTAAAAGGGAAAGGCATAGAAATAGATGTATTGTCTCGTAGTGAGTCTGGCATAGAAAGGGAACTTTTTGAGGGGGTTTATAGGGCTCCATATATAAAGCTTTCAAACTCTAGAAATTGGAAGCTAACACACGCATTGACATTGATACCAAAATTGATACGATTGATCAAAGATAACAAATATGATATAATTCATGTTCATAATCCTCCAGCCGGATGGGGGGCTATTCCAGTAGCAAGGTTTTTCAAGATAAAGACAGTAATGACCATGCATGGTCCGTGGTCTAGAGTAAGGGAAAGAATGTCTGGTTTTGCTACGATGATAGAAAATGACACCCTCAAGGTAGCCGATGCCGTCACATTTGACAGCCATTCTCTCTTGGATATGTATCCTTACAAAGACAAATATTTTGCGATTGAAAATGCGGTTGATGGGAATGTGTTCAAACCCCATGATATGAAGAAGGCAAGAGAGACTCTGATGCTGGATCCCAAAAAGAGGATTTTTCTGTACTCGGGCAGGAATGTATATGGGAAAAACATCGACACGATAAGGAGCATAGCAGGGAAATTTCCAAAAGACATATTTCTGGTGACTGGCTGGGAGGGAAATGCCACAGACGAGGAATTCTCAAATCTTCAATATATGGGGGCGGTCTCCAATGTTGACATGCCGATGCTGTACTCGGCTTGCAATGGGTTGATTCTGGCATCCGAGATGGAAGGCATGTCAAGGGCGGTATTGGAAGCTATGGCATGTGAGAGGGCGGTTATATTGTCAAATATTCCTGCTAATAGGGAAACCGCAGGAGATTATGGTTTATATTTCAAAGATAGGACTGGTTTAGAGGATATATTGACTATCGCTAAGCCTATAGGTTTGTCAAGAATGGGTAAACTATGCAGAAAGAGAGTTTTGGAGAATTATGGCATTTCTAATAGAATAGAGAAGTTTATAAGATTATATAATCATATCTTATGATGGTGGGTATTTAAACATATACTACCTAATATATACAAGATATATATGGAACAGACAAAACAAAGGGCTACTGATATGGTGATAATAAACACCAATCAGAGGAAGAAGGCTGTGTTGGGGAAAGTGTTCAACGTACAGCATGAGCTGTTTGATTTGGTTTTCAGGGATTCTTACGATAATAAATTCAATAATTTCATAAATCTCTATGAGAGGTCGGTTAATTGGACTGATTCGCAGAATGTGCTGTTTGAGGTAAAATCCGATTTCAGGGAGAATATTTATTTGCAATGGAATCATGGCCCAAAATCCGAGACTGGATTCAACTCCGGAATGAGATTCCCGGGATACATATCGTATATTAAAGAGCCGACTAAGGGCGAATCGCATAAGCTGATTGATATAGATATAAAGAATCTGGTTAATTTCGTGGAACCCAAGATGCTTGAGGAATATTCCGCGATAGTGAAGCATATAGAAGACGCCAATCTCAACTCGAAGTTACTTCCCGGAAAGGAGGTGTTTGATCTCAATACCATAGTAGAAAGGATAGCCGGGTTGATATCCGATGAGTATTCCAAGTATTCATGGGTTGGAGGCGTATTTTGGGGAGGGAAGGGATTCAGCTATTGGGGGGATTGGTCTGCCGAGCTCATGAAGAACATGGCTACTGCCGGTCTGGTAGATCCGGTGACCAACGCTACAGAGACGGGATATTTCGCGCAAAGACTTTCCTCACTTCAGTTATACAAGCCCACATTGGTGACCAATTATTATTGTGTTGGGGATTTCAATGCTTTCAAATATTGCTGCCCGGGGTTTTTTATGCTGAAGGGCAATGATCTGGATATCCTTCTGGATAAGTATTATAGATTCAATTTCGTGAGCACTTATAAGGCGACGATCCCATTCGAGAAGCAACTCAAGTGGCAGGATGAGGGGACATTCGATATAAAGATGTGGGATGCGTGGAGAGAGGAATTGAAGAAGATAGAGGACGAGATCAAGACTATCATGTTCACGGCTGAGAAATGAAATCCACATATCATATGATTGCGGCGTGTTTGCTCATTAGTTTGGTCTATTTTGCGGCTCAGGTGGAATTCTTACAATACTATCAGGCATACAAAGAGCCGTTTGGAAGGGTAGATGTGGATAATTATCTTGGTTCTATATATGATAGGGCCGATAAAACCCAAGAATCAAAAGGAAAGCATCTGCTGATTTATACGATAGGAAAGATCGCAAGAATGTTCAATGCGGTGGAGTTGTTATTTACCTTTTTGATACCGTTCGTCTCTTGTGTTTTGATGACCGGGACTGTGTTTTTGTTCATTCTTTATTTCACGAGAGATTCGGAGATTTCTTTGTTGGGGCTCATATTTTATATTTTTGGCACCTATTCTATGCAGGCATTCATGATTTCCGCGTATTGGGCGCAGCTTTTTGCGACCATAGGGATGCTTCTATTCATTGTGTTTTATGAGGAATTCATGCTCAAAAAGAATAGGGCATGTCTTATTTTATGTCTGGTATGTGCAATGTATATGGCCTTCGCCCATCTAAAATTCGTTGGGGCAATTCCATTATACATCATGGCTAGGGTGTTCGTAAAGAAGGATTATACTATTGCGGTGGGATTGTTGATATCGCTTCTGATCGGATGGGCGTTATTTCCGACTATATTGCTCTCAACATATCCTATTCCTATGGGGTTGGATTACGTGTTCAGTAAATTCTTATTTCCTGCGTTTTGGTTTTTAGTGTTAGCTTATATTATTTTCTGGAGAAAAGAATTATCTGATATTGATAGGACGTTTTTTGTGTTTACGATGATGGTTTTCCTGATATCGTCTTTCTCGGCGTTGTGGAGACCGCTTATCAGCGTATTGCCGTTTTTGATATATTTCGTGGTTAAATTCTTCAAAGAGATGCGCGATGGGGCTGTTAAGACCAAACAAAGAGGGGTTTATTATGCTGTTGTAACGGTGACTATCGCATTTTTATTCATATACTTCTATTATATAACATCATATGCACTTAGTAGCATGCTTGGTGAGATGATTCCTGGGGTTTTCCCGTTTACATACAGAGATATGGATCCGAATCCATTGCTTCGTATGTTGGGGGGTTCTGCGTCTGATTTGAGCAAATTCAATTACACACAGAATACGACTGTTCATAGGGTTGTCGGGTTCGTTTCAGATCTGACGGGAAAAACCACAGAAACGGATGTGATAATAAATGGATCTTGAAGAGATGCGTATGGTACGAAGGCGTTATTACAGAAAGATGGACGAGAAAAAAGCAGCGTATAAAAATAGGTGCTGATTATGGGATGCTGGACTCACCTTGTCTGGGAGGCATTTTGCATGTATGACTCAGCCAAAGATAGATTCACAGAGTCGTTCAAATTCAAGGAAGACGACAACGGCAGTTGGTTGAAGAATTCCAAGGGCGACTACGATTTCATATCGTGCGGCAGGCATGCAAATCCGTGCTACATAAAGGGAGGAGAGAAAAAAAGGCCGATTTGGTGCAAAGACAAATTCGGCAAAAATACAAAAGACAATGATATGACTCCTAATCCAGACTGCTATCAATGTCCATATCTGGCTCTAGCCGACGTAGAGCGCGAGGAGTATCAAGTCATGGTTAGGGCATGGGACAAAGCCAGCAAAGAAGGGAAGTTCGACCACCTCGAAGACCGAAAAACCCCCCCACTGCGTTATCATGCTAAGAAGAAATCAAAGACATAATCGATCATATGTTACGAGCCCGACGAGGGCGAGGAACAACACATACGCCCGAAAGGTGATATGACGTCTATGGGTCCGACCAGATATCCTGGCGGACTGCTCATAGATGTGATGCGCCCGAGGAGGGTGAAGTAACTCAAGATGAAATCAAATGTGTGCACGCTTGAGGAATGCGGATCAAAGTTGGATAGGGCTTTCAAAAAATACAAGGAAAGGATAAAAAATAAAAAGGTGAGAAATGATGTTTCAGTGGCTGAGGAGAATCTTCGATAGAAGATGCGAGTTTTATGATACGTGCGATCTCAAAAGAGATGAGAATGCTATATGCAATACGGGTCCGACATATTTCGACGGATTAGATACCAGAGCATACTGTGGGCATTATAGGACTTTGGCTGGGTGGTCAAAGCCGGATATTGATAATTCCAAGGCATGAGCTTAGATATTTATGACTATGTTATGATGGTCGTAGTCATATTTGCTATTGTTTTGTTTGCTGTTTTCAATACTGATGTCATGGGAAAGAGCGTCAGCATGAAAAATAATTACAGCGCATATTATAAGAATAGGAGTGTCAACGAATCCATCTGCACCGATGTCAACTGTACGTTGCTTGACAAGACACTCAAATCTATAGCAAAGACCGTTACAACAACAACCACGTCTTCCACTATAAAAATATCGTTTTTCAATACTTCGGGTTCTACTTCAGCTCTCATCAGCACTAGATTCAGCAATTCATTGGTGGATTGCGGGAACGATGTTCGTGTTATGGACAAGGTATTCTTGTCGGGTGCAAATGATTTGACTTATGTCATGATCACCGATCTTGATGAGTCTCATGCGGGGGGTTGTTCTAGACTTCTAATGGATGTTCCGTTCAATAAGGTCATGGATTCGGGCGGAAGTCCGAATGGTGTGTGGTTTTCTAATTATAGATTTATTGCGGGGAATTCAAGGGTTAAATATCCAGACAAGACTTTTAATTTGGGGAATGTTGTGGTTTATCCGATAAAAAATAACGATACCAATGTTCATCTTGTGTTGAAAATAGGGAAGACTATATTTGGGTTTCTTGGTGATTGTAATAATTATGGTTTTGTGAATTCTTCTAAGTATGATCTGCTCGTTTGTGACAAGCCTATGAATGAGGATAATATATTGAGTTCGAAGGTCAAATATGTTGTTGTAAGGGGGTCTACATCGGAATTCAACGATTTGGCTGCCAAATATGGCGTTACGGTCCTGGATACGGGTGCCGGCACTGATTTTATGGTGTCTACGGATGGTGTAAAAATAAATATAGATAGAAAAAAAGGTTTATAAATACTGATTTCCTATATATAATATGGGGTGTTAGGTACGAACTCCTCTTTCCCCATTCAGAAAGGACGATCACAACCTTTCGTAGATCTTCATCCTAACACCCCTTTATGATAAATAAGGTGATAAATAAAAATGAAAGATATGAATAGAAGGGACGTTCTGCTGATTGCACTTATGATTTTGTCGTGCATTCTGCTTGCTGTTTCTAGGCCGGACAATGCTGATGTTAGGACTGTAGTGTGGGATTATACTGCATTCCTTATGATGGGTGCGACAGCCATGTGGTTCTTGACTGAGATATTCTCTTGGTTTGGTGATGTTATAACCGGTTCTCCGGATGTTATGGTTCCTAGGGGCATGAGCAAGAATGGTCTTGTGGTCATGGCTCAGAACGAAGGCATCGCTGACAAGGAAACTCTTGAAAAGCTATCTGAAGATGAATTGATTGCTCTTATAAAGACCAATGGGAAATCAAAAGAACTATCCAAGCCGACTTTGTTTGTGGTGGTTTCTGGTGTTTGGTCTTTGCTTAAAGAGACGGGATATGCTCTTGCAGCCAGATACAGAAGATTGGTGCAGTTTATAAAGGGAATCTTCAGTAGAAAGAAGCCCAAAACAGCAAGACGAAACGATGTCAGAAGAAAAAGAAAATAAGCCTAAGATCATAGATGCTGATTTTGTAGTCGAATATAAAGACGGTGAGATTCAACCTCGTCGTGGTTTTATAGTAGATGCAAAAACAGATAGATTCGTGAAGAGAACTGCTACCTTCGTGGTAAAAAGTGGGTTTTCTGCGGCTTTATGGACTTTACGGCAGGTTGCCGGTCTGATGGTCGAAGGCATAAGCGGTACTATTGATGGTGTCAAAGATGCGTCAGAATTAGAATCGAAATATGACAACAAACATAGATACGCGGGACATGGCTCGTCTGGGGTTGCCAAGAGAAGGACTAGACCCATCTGGGATATTCCCACAAAAGAAGAGGAAGAGATGGAGAGGAGGTTGAAATATGGATGAGAATGAATTTAGAAAAACAAATGTAAAGGTGGCGTGCGTTCTCAAGATGGATTTGAATTCTGTGACTGAATTCAAGAAAGAGCTCTTGGAACTCATAAAAAAGTATGAGGGTGGGATCATCTATCACACGGTTTCGCCATATAAGCTCGTTATAGTGGAAGATAAGAAGGAGCAATAAGTATTTATACTATGCTTTCCTAATAGTATATGGAGGAAGGCTTAGTACATCCGTTGATGACTCTGTTCGCAACCGATGCATTTGGCCTGAGTGCCTGTGCTGCCATTGAGGCTGGTGTTAGATCCGCTAAAGAAGTGCCTCCTTTGGCTTGGGCGATAATTTATATTTTAATGGATAATAGCCTTCCTCTAATATTCATCTAATGATACGAATGAAGAAAATGATGTTGATAGAGCATTTGCTGTTGGTATTCGTAATTGTAACGTTCTTTTATCTGATCTTTCTGGGCTCGGCTATTTTCTCCCAACTATTGGATTTTGACCATACATGCGGTTCCTGTTCGTTGTCTGAGAGGGTCAGTCTTCTTCTGAAATGCGGGGGGGCTTCTGATCTGAAAACATTCCCTCAGGAGTGCTATAAACTTCATAGGGGGGTATTTCATAGCGTTAGATTGTTCTATATAGAGGTTATATTGCTTATTTGCTTCGCTGGATTGGTGTTTGGGCATGGAATCCATTTGGCTGCAGATGGGTATGATGTGTTTAGTGTGTTCAAATTAATATGGTTACGGGACGTTTTAAAGCATATATTAGGGATGTAGACAGATATATCATGCGGTGCGAGCGAAAGTCTAAATGGCTCTCAGATCCAGGGTTTTTGTTCAATTTGGGGGTTATTATGCTTTTTGCGTTCAATTTCATAGATGTGGTGGAGACCTATTATTCGGTGTCTGTTGATGGCAGATTTGCCGAGGAAAACACTCTTGCAGTGCCTATTGCGGGTAACTTTGTAGCTCTAGCATCTATAAAACTGTGTATGGTTTTGGTTGCTTTGGGTGTTTCAATGCTTGTTAAAAGGTATTCTGGGGTGTATTTCGCTTCGTTGTTTTTATGGTTCATGGATGGGCTGGCTTTTATGATAATAGCCAGGAATTTGGAGCTTTTCTTCAGCGTGCTCTTGAACTGATTTCTTATTTTTAAGCATAGATTACCTATTATATTATGAGCAAATAATTAATAGGATTTGGTATTTTAGGTGAGATTTAGATCAGATGCTCAGAGGAGAGCCGTTTTTGCTAGGCTTAATAATAGATTTTCTCGTGTATCGACTGGTTCTGGTATAGCTGATGCTGTTGTGAATCTTTATCCTGAGAGGGGGGATTCTTCTGAATTTAGCGGATCCGGTAATAAGTTTGCTGATGCTGTAGTTGGTTTGTGGCCGGATGGTGATTATTATGCTCCGGCTGATTCTGTGGATGTTTTTGCCAAGAAGCCGAACTATGAGCGTTTGAAGGATAAGTTCAAGGGGCGTTTGCCTGACTATCTTGTGAGCGGAATAGATTTTGAAGAAGTATATGATGAGGGTCTTTCATTCGAAGATAATGTCAAGAAGTTTGAAAAGGATCATGCGGCGCTGCTTGATGGGAAATTTTCTTTTGAATCTGATAGACCATTGCATGAAATAGACAAAGAGATACATGAGCTCAAGAAGAAGCTGTATGAAAGATCTGGGAGTGTCATGCAGGCTGATAGGGCGGAAGTTTCTGCTTTGGTAAAAAGACTAGATCAACTCGATGCTATCAAGAGAAAAAAAGAGGGAAATCAATTCAGTCTGAGGGATGATATAAGAAAGTTGGTTGCATCGGGAGAATTCAAAGTAGATCCTTATGCACAGGCTTATATAGATGCACTTGATGAGGCTGAGACTCTTGGAGGGGATCAGGCTGTAAGGACTCAGGCTTTATATATTGCGTCAAATCTAGTTTCTGGAAACGAGAGGCAGGACGAGATTCTGGATATGCTGTCTGCGATAGGATATAACAAACCTTATACCAAGAAACCTTCTGTTTCTGTAGGGCTTGAGATGGATGAGATTCAGTATGAGAGATTAATAGATTCTTTTGAAAAATATTCAGAGAACAAGTTTGATTCCAATAACAAGATTGGGTTGGGCGTGTTCAAAGATTTTGCTGCAATTCGTAATATTCCAGTAGAAAAGGCATTGGTTGCAAATGATTGGGTCGATGATGCATTGACTCCCGAGGCGGCTGCTGCAGTCAGAGATGCGTGGAACAAAGTCAAGATCAAAGGCATAAATGCGTGATAATATGAGATTTAAGTCGGATGCTCAAAGGAAGGCGATGTTTGCAAGTTTAAATAACAATAGGTTTTCAACATCTCCGGGTGATAGATTAGCTGATATGGTTGTGGGTTTATATCCAAGTGGCCGTTCTGGTTCATCATCTGTTTTTGCTGCAGAGCCAAACGAGGGAATGAGAAGACATAAGCTCATGCCGGAAGAACTTAAGGCTAAGATACCAAAGTTGTATTCACAGGAGAATGAAGCAGATCCAATGGTGTGGGGCAAGTTCTTCAGTCCGTATTCCGGATATACGTTTTATATAACAGAGTTCGATGGTGATGACACTTTGTTCGGATATGTGACTGGATTGGCCGAAGATGAATTGGGATATGCCAGTCTGAATGAGTTGGCGAGTGCCAACAAGAATGGTCTGCCGTTGATAGAACGCGACAAATATTTCAGTCCAAAAAGACTTAGTGAGGTGAAGGGCAGTTGAGAGGTTTTAGATCAGACGACCAGCGTAGGGCGATGTTCGCTTCCATGAGCAATAGATTCAGTGTATATCCTCCAGAGAATGTTCTTTCCACTCCTCCACAATATGTATATACTGGGGGTTATGACAATTCAATGGACAAGCATTTCTCGGGTGTTTCACAGAGCGAGGCTGAAGAGAGGGCTGAACTCTATAAAAAGCTTGCCGTCAATTATAGAAAAGCAGAGGCAAAGACCAAAGATATGGGTCTTAAGGCCAAGCTCGATATCGAAGGGAAGATATTGGAGAAGAAAGCTGCCGATCTTGAGCAGGGGGGATTTTATCCAGATCAAGAGGCTGGGGCGGATGAGAAAAAAGATATTGAAGTCTTAAAGAGGGGCGGTATGGTTTATGTCTCTCCTCCTGATTCTGAGGAGGAATTCAGGAAGTATGATGAGGGGCAAAGACGAAAATTTGATAAGAAACAATTTGCAGAAGCTCCAAAGAAAGAAAGCAAACAGACTGATCTGTGTGGTGGGGCAGTTCAGGAGGAAGTAGTTGAAAAAGAAAAGCCAAAGGTTGAAACTTCAAAGCAGTCCGTATTTGGTGTTCCTTTTGGTAGTGAAGAGTTGGTTGCTGATGTTCAGGAACCTTTAAAAGAAAAAGAGATAACTGCTAAAGCTAAACAAATTAATTTTGGAGAAGAATATAAACGTGGAAGGCGCTTTAAATGAGATTCATGAAAGACGATCAAAGGAAGGCAATGTTCGCGCAACTTAACGGTTGTGCGGGGTCTCACACTTCCCAGAAGTGTGCAGACTTTACCCATATCAATAAATTTACGGCTAGATCTGAGACTGGAGAGAGTATGAGACCAGTTTTTGGTTATCATAAGGAGAGGTCTATGGCTGATGTGTTTACTCCAGAGTCAATTAATGTCGAAGGTTACACTGGGTCTATTGTTAATGTTGATCCGTTACAGGAGAGGCGTGGTCCTATCGTTCTTATGGATACTCCAAGAGATGAGGTTGTCGAGTATATGAAGACCTATAAAAAAGGAGATATCCTTCCAGCTCAAATTGATTCTGGGCGTTCTACTATCATTCCAGAAAATACAGTTATACTTGCTGGTAAAGATTATAAGAGATATGAAGGCGGAAAAGATCCTAGAATGCGTAAGTATAGGAAAATTATTTTAGCTGGGGACGAATTGTTTAAAACAGATGAACATAATAAAGAGTTTGTGTCTGGATTGGCAAAAATAGATAGAGAACGTGATAGACCAGTTTATTCCGAAGCTCCGAAAAAAAGGCTTACAAAGAAGCAGAAGAGGGAGTATGCCGAGGCAGAGGAATATATGGATATGATGGAGAAGGCTGAGAAGTCGGAATCAAAGGATTCATCTGGTTTTGCTACAATTGTAGAGGTAGATTCTTTAGATGATCTTTTCAAGGATTAAAGTGAAATTTTATAGTGATAATCAAAGGAAGGCGATGTTTGCGCAGATGGGTAATATGTGGGCAAACAGATTTGCTAGAAAAGCTTATGATTTAAAGCCAGTTTTCGATACCACTAGAACGGGATCTTTAGCTAATGATTTGGCAGAAGAGCCAACAAGAGTTGATGGGCATACTGGTGCTCAGATAGAGGTTGTTATAGGACCGTCATTGCTACATCCACATGTGAAATATGAAGGATCAAACGATGATGATGTTGATGAGGGGGATATTCGTGTTGGTGAAAATACGTATATATTGGCTGGGGAGGATTTTAAGAGATATGTACCTAATTCATTATTCAATATTCTTAAATTAAAAAACAGAAAAGATCTAGCTAATAGTCGTAATGTTGCAGTAGAGGAAGCTAGGTCGGAAAGAGATTTAGGTAATCCAGTATTCAGTTCTAAGTCTGATATAGAGGATATGGGTAGGGGACTAAAAGTATGTAAGTTTTCATTAAGTGATGCTGGAGCTAAGAGGCATGATGAATTAAGAAAAGAACTTTATAAAAAGAAAGAGTCTGGTGTCCCTATAGAAGAACTTAGGAGGGAATTCGTTGATGGGATGGGGGAATTTATTGCTAAGAGGAATCCTGGTGAGGATATGGGGGATTATATTAAAAGAGCTAATACAGAGGTCAAGCTTATAGAGCAAGAGGCTGAATATCTTGCTAAGTTGGCTTTGAGGAAGTAAGATGAGATTTACAAATGATAGTCAGAGGAGGGCGGTTTTTGCTAATTTGAATAGATTTAGTGCTTTTCCTTCAGATAATGTTTTGTCTACTCCTCCTAGTTATGTTTATGATGGGGGGTATGATAATACTTTAGATAAGAATTTTTCTTCTTTACCTCCATACGAGGCTGAAGAGAGGGCAGAGTTGTATAAGAAGTTGGCTGCTACTTTTAGGAGAGCTGAGAATAAGACAAAAGATATGGGGTTGAAGGCGAAGCTTGATATTGAGGGAAAGATATTTGATAAGAAGGCTGCTGATCTTGTTGGTGGGGGGAGTTATCAGGATCCTTGGATCGGTGATGACGAGAAGAGGAACGAAGAAGTTAGAAGAAAGGGTGGCATGGTTTATGTGACTGCTCCGGATACTCCAGAGGATTTCCGTAAATATGAGGATGAACAAAGGAGGAAGCTTGATAAAAGATTTGCTGAGGATCCTAAAAAGAAGGGTAAGCAGGCTGTATTTGGAGTTGCAGTAGGTGATGATGAGTTGACTTTATCAACTAGGGAAATTTCAGATGAGAAGGAAATAACTCCAAAAGGGACTCAGGTTTATTTTGGTGATGATTATAAAGCTGGAAGAAAGGGGAAGAAGTCAGAATTTGCAAGAATGACGTTTGATGATATGCGTGTTATGAATAAGGAACGTCTTGCTTTATTATCAGAGATTAATAATAGTAATATGATTACAAAAGAGAGACGTAGTGAGATAGTAAAGCGTCTTGATCAAATTTACGATATTTTGGAGGTGGAATAATGGTATTTAGGAATGATGACCAAAGGAAGGCAATGTTTGCCAGAATGGGTATGAATCGTTTCGCTAGAAGGACTTCTTTAGAGATGGCTGCAGACGATATTACTTTTGATGAAGCTAAGAGTGCATTGTTCAAGGAAGTCAAAAAGCCAACGCCTTTGAATCTTCCTAAGGGAACACAAGCTGTATTTTTAATTTCTGATTATGGTAGTTCTATCCAGACCAAGGGTGCTGCAAGAGATGCTGCAGATGCATTAACCGAAGATACACATAGGGCTGACATACTTCCTATATGGGATGGGAAGGAGTTAAAGGGTCATGCTGTAGTCACATTCGAGCAGGTTGGGCATGGTGGTAGACAGTATCTTCCTGGTTCTTCAGATGTAGAATCTGTGAGACAGGTGAAGTTTTTGCCTTCAGAACAAGAAGTGGCTGCTGCTAAACAACCAGAATATGTAGTTCAACCACCTATTTCAGATAAGTTCAAAGAATATGAGGCAAGTCTTCTTTCATCTGGTTTGAGCGGGAAAGAGTTGGTTGCCGAGATTGCTAGATTTAAGAATTTCGAGGGGGATGAGTCAGAGAAAAAGTATTTGACTGATTTGATAGAATCATTTGAATCTTCGGATACAGAGGATTTTATTGTATTCAAGAAAAAGTTTGATTCCACATATTCGGGTAAAAAGTCATATTTCTCTAAGAAGGCAGATTATTTTGCTGTTGTTCAGAGGGGGGATGATGAATATGCTTGTTCTTTTTGTGGTGATGTTTTTAGCAATAGGGTGACATGTGCAAGACATGCTGCTTCATGTGATGGTAATTCTTTCAATGATAAGGATACTGAATATGGTGAGGAGGAGAATGATGAAGATGATACAAGTGGTAACTATGATTCTCCTGATGGATTTTCTATTTAGAGGTGAGGATTGTGCAATTTAAAAGTCCTAATCAACGTAAGGCAATCTTTGCGAATATGTTCTCAAAACATCCATCTGCTTTAGGATCTGTATGGGTCGGCGGAGATTATGTTCATGGTCCAAGGATAAGACAACCTGGGGAATTTACATTCATAAAAAATGTAGATCCATCACCTAAGTTTTTCCATTTTAAAGACGCAGATAAAGTACCAAATCCATTGCCTAGTGGATCAAAGTTAGTTATAGGCAAGCTGCGTAAATCTGGGGATTGGGCGCTTCAGTCTACTCTTATTCCTAAACAATCCAAACTCGGAAGATCTCTAATTAAGGAGGTGAAATAAAAAATGAAAGTAAAAGCTGGTGCAAATGCAAAGAAGGTTTATGGTTTTTTTGACAACTTAGCTGCTAAGGTCGGAAAATCAAAAATTAAGATGAGGTGATTTAAAGTGGCTGATGATGGTTACAGTCGCAGGAATGTCTACAGAAATGTGGGCAAAGAGTTAGAAAATATGTTTAATAAGGTTGTTAATACGCCTTCAAAAATAAATGATTTCGTCTTCGAACCGAAGGCGAGAATAGGTGGCAACGTTAGGTTGTTTAAAGGGTGATTTTATGCCTACACAAAATGAAATAAAAAAGATGGCAAAGGAGCGCGGTGTTTCGATAGAAGAGATGTCAAAGCGTGTCTTTGGGAAGATGCGTTCGATGGGATGGCGTCCCAAGGTTCAGGGGGGGCCAACCAAATCATGGTCAAAGCATAAACGATGAAAAATATGGATGATAATCAACGCAAGGCGATGTTCGCACAGCTTAATGTGTTCTCTAAGGGTAGAATTCCTAGTTTGGGGGAGATAGTGTATATTCCTGGGGATCCGTCGGTTGGGATATTTGGTGCCGAAGGCAAGGTTGTTGGAGTTCATAAAAGCTCTGCAGACATACAGTTTGATTCAAATGAAGGTCCTGTAGTCGAAGAATTGGGTCTAGAAGAGTTTATTGATGCTGTTGATTTGGAGAAGCAACATAAATTCGAAGAAGGTCTTTATGCCGATTGGTTGGATGAGCAGCCTACGAAAACGCTTGTAGAAATGGCTGCTGATATCAAAATGGGCGGGAAAGAAGATAAGGTTCTCATGGCAAAATTAGCTGAAAGAAAATTAAATGGTTGAGGAGGTGATTCGATGGCTTATTTAACTCCAAGGGGGAAGCTTCATGTGAAGCCAAAGACGGAGGCGTCTTTAAACAAACTTGTCAAGGAGATTGACAGGCGTGCTGCTGGTGCATCTGGTGCCACCAAGCATGGCAAGATTGTGAAAAATCCACAAGCTTATGTTTGGGGCGGTGTCAGAAAATCTGTGGCGCATAAAAGGTGAATTGCTCATTGCGTGTCTCGATGTGGCAGTCGCAATATAGGAATAATTTTAATTCTATTTTTTTAATGAAAGGAGGTGAAATAATGGGTAAGGCTGTAAAAGTAAAGAAAAGAAAGAAAAAGAAGAAAGAAGGCTGCAAATAATAGGTGATTAAGTGATATCATGGCATTCGTTTCAGACAGACAGCGAAGGGCGTGCTTTGCAAGGCTATTTGGATCCAATAGGTTTAGCTCTAAGCCTGTAGTGGATTTCAAAGAGGCTATGTTCGAGGCTGTTCCATGGGTTGTCGATGATGTCATCACTGAGGATGAGTTGAATGTCTTCGATAATAGGGGGTTTGTGCCGGATTCTCTTTCTAGTAAGGTTGCTAACGAACTTATTGTTGGACACAATATACCTGTAGAAGTGGTATTAAAAGAGGTTGATGGCATCCCAAGTGATGCCAATTTGAAGAGAGAAATAGCTTTTGTCATTGATAGGGAAAAATCTCTTGCAATGGAAGACGTCATTTCATTCGAATCTCCAGTAAAGAGGGAACAGATCTTTGAGGCTGTTGAAAAGGCTGTTGATAAGGTGGGGTTTGTTCCTAATTCGCCTAGTTTCATCAAGGAGGTCTCTTCAAATGCGGATCTTAGCAATTATGGGGAGGAACTCAGGTATCTGATAGGGGAGGCCTACGATTATTATTTGGTAGGTGAGGAAAGATGAGATTCATCTCTGATGCGCAAAGGAGGGCAGTCTTTGCCAGTCTAAATACGTTTAGCAAGCATGGGAACGTGCTGTCTGTTTCCAATCCTTTTGTTAATAGATTTGCTACCAGAAATGATGAGAGAAAGAGGCTATTCGATATTCTTCCTTCGGTTATAACAGAGGTCATAACTCCAGAAGATATGCTATTTTACAATACTAAGGGCCATATATCAAGCAGGCTTTCCGAGAAGGTTGTCGATGCGTTGGTGGAAAAGCATGGTTTTGACATGGATACTCTTTATACGACTTCATATCCGGGTTATAGCAATAGATATATAAAGCTCCAGATAGAGAGTGTTTTAGATAGGGGGCCGTTTATCGCAGAATTAGGAAGCAAGGGAATTTATATGCAGTCCGAGATAGATGATATGGTCAGGATGGCTATAAAAAAGCTGATAGAGGAAGAAAAGTATTATGGGGAGGATCTGAATCATGTCGTTGGGGATGTTTGTATCGAGCTCAATAAGATGTGGGATACTAAATATGGAGAAAGGCCATGCGGGGCTGATATCAAAAAAATAGTGGAGAAGTATTATAATGGCGATGTTCCGATCTGATAAGCAACGAAGGGCTATGTTCGCTAATATGAACAAATTCAGCGAGATATCCAATAGAATCAGGTTTGCGGTAGGGGACGATCTCGATAGCATTTATGATATTTATAAGAAGCTGAGAAAGCGCGAAGATGAGAGAAAGTGGATAACAGATAGTCATAAGAGGGGGGGTTCATCAAATTCTATAATTCATCTTGAGGGGAAATATCTGGATTTGACTAGGAATCTGATTCCGAAGCTGACTGATGAGGAATTACATGAGCTTGACAGGTATTATGAGGATAGATATAAAGAGGAGCCGGTGGAGTTTTCAAAAAAGAAATTATATCACGGTAGTGCTGGTTTCGGCGGTCGTGTAATTGAGGCTACTGGGTTGATACCGGCGTCTCAGCAGGGGAGAATAAATAGGGGTTATGGACAGTATAGCGATCCTGATTATGTTTATCTGACTTCAGATAGGGAAGTTGCCAAAACGTTTGCCGATCAATCTGCTAGGCATTTTGGGGATGATAAATATGGTCCGGTTGTCTATGAGGTCGAAGTCGAAGAGGATGAGTTAGAGCCGGATATGGGTTTTCCATCAAGCTTCAAGCATAGGGGGATCATATCAAAAGATGCTGTCAAGAAGGTAAAATTCAGCAAAAATCCTAAGAAGTTTTTAATGCCGGATTATATTGAAAATCCTAAGGATTATGCTCCGGTAAAAGTGAACGTACAGAAGTTCAAGGAATATTGGGAGCGCAATCCTGATAATTATTTTGAGAAGGATTCGGTTGCATTGGAAGATAGATACGAGGGGGTGGCCGAAGAAGTAAAGAAAAGCAAAGAAATATATATGCCTGAGGTTTATGCCAAGCCAGGTCCGGAGCCAAGTTTGGATACGATAGATGTTGCTGATGGTAGGCATAGATCGGCTGCTTTCATAGAGCATGGAATAAAGGAGATGAAGATAGTTGTTCCTGATTTCCAGAAGAAATGGTTTGAAGATAAGATGGGTGCTTCATGAGGGGATTTGTTTCAGATAAACAGAGAAGGGCAGCGTTTGCTAATATGTTTGCTAGGAAGGGTAAGTCTGCTCTTGGAATGTATACAGATGAATCTGGAAGATTGAGAGTTTCTTCGGATACCATTCCTGATACCTCGTTTATCATACAAACTGATATTGAGCCGGCAGATGCCAAAAGACTGATATCCGAATTGGATGAGGAAAGTCTGGCTGGTTTGCGTAAGATTCAATTCCCAAAGCCATCTGTTATGAAGGCTTATGGGGTGGAAAGCGGTTATTATACATCAGAAGATGAAAAGGTTCCTTTTGGTAGACTTGATACGCCAAAGATAGTTGTTGAGGCCGAAACCAAGGGCAGAAGCAAAGAAGGTCAAGATTATACGAATAGGCTTGCAAAAGAGGTGGCAAGAGCATCATTTGAGCATATGTATCATGAGGCCAATCTTCCCGATGAATCTGGTGTGGTTATCAGCAGCAATCTTCCAGAAAATTTATTGCAGGAAGAATTTTTAATGCAATTATACTCTGATTATACTCCACCTAGAGCTATATTGGAGGAGATGGAGCCTATCAAGAATGATCTAACAGATGAAGTTGCCAGGATTCGTGCATTGCAGAAGCTTGAGCATCCATCAATTTTGGAGGCTCGTGCATGGAAAATGGGCAGCAGTCCTGAAATTGGGTTGGATACTTTTGTTGATCGTTATGGTGATTCATACAGGGAAAGTTTAAGGGATTATGTCAAGAGCGGTCTTTATACCAAAGAGGCTATAAATAAAAGAAGGATAGAAAGTGGCCTTCCTCCGTTGGATTTTGATGGTATGACTGTTGAAGAATTGGAGAATATAGTCAAAGATGAAAGAGACAGGAAAAAAGACAAAAATGATGAGATTCGTCATGAGATAGGAAAACTTGCTTCTCTGGGCGGGTCGGCTTCCGATAGCCTTTTAAATTTCCAGAACAGGCCAGCTAGCGAGAGAAAGAAGCTGCTTGAAAACAGGAAGGATATCGCCGATGCCTTTATTAAAAATGTTTATGAGCCTACCAATGCCGAAGATATAAGTGATGAATCGTGGTTAAGAGACAGTGATGTCGGATACAAAACGATGGCAGATCTCATTCTAAATGGCAGGATAGCTATGGTGCGCAATTTGGATAATGATTATCTTGATGGATTAATAGACTATACGACTGGAAGTTTTGTTCAGGGATATTCCGGTCTTAGAAACAAGCTTTTGGAAGAGAAGGAAAGAAGGGAGAAAGGAAACGAATTCAGCAAACATTATGATGTCACTAAAGTTCCTCCGGGGGTTCTAAAGGACTATGCGGGTATGAATTATCACGCTGCCAAGGCGATGGGTTTCAACGATTATCCTCTGAAGAAGAACGAAGTCCTGGTGGATGAGCGTTTAAGCCCTGAGCACAGGAAGAGGGTCATTAAGCATGAGATCTATGAAGACAAGCATATGGGGTGCGGAGAGAAATATTGGGATGCTCATAAGGAGGCTTTAAAGCATGAAATTTGATGGAGGTGATTGTGATGGATTGTGAATGCAAAAAGAAGATAAATGAAAATATGACAATAAGGGGAGGTGTAAAAAACCTGACCAAAATTCTTGGCGGGAAGACTTTGAAGTAAAGTGAAATTTGCAAATGATAAGCAGCGCAGGGGGTTTTTTGCGAGGCTTAATAAATTCAGCTTGTATTATGATGATGATTCTGGTAGGGTGAGATCTACAGAATTTCCGGGGGTTGATTTTAAGCTAAAGACTGATTATAAGTCTGGTGTTGATTCTATTAGTTCTGAAGAGGCTCTTAAGGTGTTGAGTTCTTCTCCAGAGGAGTATTTTTCCGGAGTTGAAACGGTAGAAGTTGATTTAAAGCCTATGAATAGGGGGCGTTTGGGCACTTATACTCAACATCTGGACAAGGAGCGTTTGAATAAGGCGATTGAAGATATAGATCGTAGATATGAGTGGTTGACAAAAGAATACAATGTTCATGATCCTACTAGATTGGATTTTTTAGCAGAGCATAAAAGCAATGCATATGATAGACTTGCAAGAACTGAAGAGAAGCAGGTTGATACTCCAGTCGTGAAAATACATCATTTTAGAGGACTCGGAAGTCAGACGCCGAGGATACTTGCGCATGAATTGGGGCATCATATTGATGCTGAGACTCGCGAGGAGAGATCGAGTCATAAGGAGCCGATAGCAGATTCTATTGCTGATATCACTTATGGTGGCAAAACGTGGAGAAAATATCCGAAGAGATGGAAAGAGGCATCCGAAGAGCAGGCTGAGTATGCTGTTGCTTTGAAGGAGGAAAAGACTCCGTCGTTTGGGGAATTATTGAAATATGCTGACGAGGAAGATCTTGGAGGGATGCCAATTGAGATTTAAATCTGATAACCAACGTAAGGCTGTGATGGCTAATATATTTTCAAAGGGAAAATTTTCTTTATATACTTCTGGCAATGTTTTGCGTTCCACCGATATTCCCACCGTTAATGTGAAAGTTTATAATGATATTGGTGGGTCTAGGGATATATTATTTGACATAGTTTCTGGGGTAGATGATAGGCATCTTGCTGGGTTGGATTATATTGCGGTTGCGAATGCTGATGATAAGATGCTTGATGGCAAGTATGGGCGGTACAAGACAAGAGATAAAAAGCCGGCTATCATTGTGGCTGATATCGGCCAGACTGGGAAATATGATTGGGGTGATATTGTGACTCATGAGATAGGTCATCATGTCATTAGAAATGCTTACGGTCCAACATATATGAGAAAGATAGGTAAATATGGCCAGGAGGTTCTAGCTGATGAATATAAAAAGAATTTGATTGGTAGTGATAATAGATATATTCATCCAGACGATGAGGAATCGGCCAATCTTGCGTTATCATATGCAGAAACTTTACAAGAGATTAAGAATCCTTCAATTAAGGAGCAGATGAAATACGCAGATGTGAATTTTTCGGTAAACAGTGCTGCTTATAGGAATGCTATAAGCGATCTTGAAAGCGATTATAATGATAACAAGATAGATAAAGAGGAATACGACACTAGACTTGCTGCTATTTATAAGCAGTTTCTGGGTTTAGATGCGAAATCAAAATTCTCATATGATGAGCGCAGGCGTAAAGGGTGGTATCCGGCGGATTCAAATCTTCCTAGGGAGTTTGATAATATAATATTAAATACAACTTTTAAAGTTCTGACTACGCGATATGGTCATTTTGATCCAGATGACGAGCAGGGGAAGGCAGTTATAACCGGTATGGTTTGTGAGGAGTTGGATAAGAATTGGAATCCGGAGTGGGGCAAAAGACCTGATGGGCATTATATTAGAGCCGATGTTGAAGACGCTCTGGAGAGGCTAAGATGAGGGGTTTTGTATCAGATAGTCAGAGAAGGGGATTTTTCGCAAAACTTAACGGAAGTTTTGAGAAATTTTCTGAGTGTAACTCAGATCATTTTGCAAGCCTTGGGAATAATAGATTTTCATCTGCGGGTTGTGTGAGATTTGCAGGGGAACCATTCGATCCAAAGAGGGCGCTTGAGCTTTTAGATGCTGGTCTGATGGATCCTGGTACATTGTCGGTTGAACAGAAGTCTCAGATTGAGGCTCTTCAAGAAGAGCAACAAAAGGCGAGATCTAAGGCTCTTAAGGAGTTGGATGAGAGGATTGCGAGGGGAGATACTTATAGGCCGAAGAATCTATGGAGTGATACGCCAGAGATGGTGCAGATAAAGATAGGATTCAAAGAACCGAAGATAATAAAGTTTGAGACTCGGGACACTGCGAAGGAGTTGGATGCCAGAATAAAGAAGGCCGTTGACGAGGGTAAATTCTCTAGGCATGTCAAATATCCGATCAAAGAGAAGATCACTATGAAGCTTGTTGAGCCGGAAATGCTTGATTTAGAATATGATGGGGAGAAGAAGACCATCACTGATCCCGAGGAGATAGCTTATATCAAAAGGACCATAGGTTATTCTGCAGCGGGCGAACTTGATAGGGGAACAAGATTGAATGAATATGACATATATGGGGATGGTAGGCGTGCTATGGATCTTATGTTCAGGGGGAAAGCAAAATTTTCTAGTGCCGACGAGATATCAAAATTAGAGAACGAACTTGATAAGGCTAAAACCCATGGTCGTGTTAATCCCGAAGAATACAGAAGCATGAAGAATTTATTGGAGGTTTTAAAGAAAGAATAAAATGTTTTTCAGATCACCAGATCAAAGGAAGGCGGTCTTCGCAAAGCTCAATAAGGGGGATTATAAGAAGATGACCGATTTCATGGATCTTTCCTTTGATGAGAAGCTCAATTACGACACTTATGACAATAGGCGTTATATGGCCACCCAAATGATGAATGTGATTGGGGGGAGAATGGAGAATCTGGACAAGATAACGCTGATGAATCTCATCATGGATTATTCAGCGAAGCATGGGTCTTCGAATGTGAAGCATGTCGATTGGGTAGAGGTTGATAGGGATTATGCTCATCTGGGTTTGGAGAGTACAAAGCGCAATCTGCTTATGGGGGCTTATGATCTGCCAAGCAAGGGAATGCCTGAATCGGAATTCTCAAAAGCCGCCAATGTGAGTCGTGGCAAGAGATTCGAGCAGAAGATTCATGCTAGATTGGGGCGGTCCGATAGCATCGTCACGATGCGTTCTACCGGATCAAGAGGCATGTGGGATATGGTTGCTATCACTCCAGACAAGGTGCGTTTGGTGCAAGCAAAGACGCATGGTTATCTGACTCCGGCGGATCGCGAGGAAATGTTGGAGCAGCTGCAGCAAATGCCAGATAATGTGCAGGCGGAGTTGGAGTATTATGAGTCTCCGAGGGTTAGCAGGAATTTTACTTTAAAGAAGGCTGGGGAAACCGATTGGAATAAGGTAGAAGAAAGATTGGAGCATTTCGGCAAGGTGAGGGGCTTTAGAAAGGTGAAATCAGATAAAGTTGTTGATGAGGTTTCAGATGAGATTTAAATCAGATGCCCAAAGAAAAGCTGCCATGGCGAATATGTTTTCTAAGAAGAATACAACATGGCTTGTGTTCGGTGATAGCATAGCTATGGGATATAATGATCCTAAAGGAGGATGGGTTCAAAAGCTAAAAGAGGGAGTTTATCCAGATCCCGTTTATAATTTGGGTGTTGATGGGGATTGCATCAATGATATTTCCAAAAGGATTGTGGATGAATCCAATAGAAGGATTAAGAGAGGGGAAAATGCCAAAATCATAATAGCTGCCGGGATAAATGATGTGGCAGAGAAGCCGTCTGATGTGAAAAAGAAGCTGAGTGGGTTGCTAGATGCTGTCAAACCGGTTTCTGACGATATAACTGTCGTGGGGATTACTCCGGTGGATGATTCCAAAACCAATCCAGTTCCATGGGATGACAAGATGTTTTATAAAAATGATAAAATAAAGAAGCTTAATGCGAATATAGAGGATATCTGCGGTGAGGAGGGCATTTCTTATATTGGGGTTCATGATAAACTGTCTTCTAAGGATCTAGATGATGGTTTACATCCAAATGCTTCTGGTCATAACAAGATTTTTGATGTGATTAAAGAGGCAGAAGGCTTATGAGATTTAAATCAAATTCACAGAGGAAGGCTGTTTTTGCCAATATATTTTCAAAAGACAATAGATTTGCAGAGACTATTTATCATGTGGGGAAGAAGGGAATTCCTCCAAATATAGAGGATCTGAGCAGACGGGATTATGGTAGGGATACCGGTTATTTCGGCACTGGCATGTACGGATATAAGACCAAAGAACCTATTAATTATGATGAAGAGGGTGTGGAAGTAGAGGAATTAACTTTAGAGAAGCCATTAAAGGTTGGCGAGTGGTTTCATGATTATGTAAGAGATGTTTCTAGGGGGGCTTTTTATCCAGAAAAGAAATATGATGGATATAACTTTGAGGATAGAGCTAGATTGCTTTCTACGGTTTTGCACGAAAGTGGTGTTGATGTTCCAGTTGACGAAATAATGGAAGAATTTCGTAGTGATGCGGAAGCTATAGACAGCAGAAAGAATATTAGGGGCAAAGAGCAAGCCATAACCAGGATATTAAAGAAAAGAGGGTATGATGGGATAATTCCAGAATCTTCTGTAGGGAATAGTTGTGGATTTGGATGCATCAAGTTTTTATCGGACGAAGAATTGCAGGAGATATTGAAAAGAAAGAAGGATCCGGGTGTTGTTGATAAAGGTGTAGAATGGATACCAGTTGAGGTGGAACAATGAGATTTAGTTCTGATGCGCAAAGGAAGGCTGTCTTTGCACATCTCGGATGTGAAAGGTTTCATACTTCCGAGAAGTATGATACAATGAGCAAATTTTCAGGGGTATCTAATAGATTTAGTTCTCAGGTCAATTCTAAAGGGGCGTTTGATGAGACTAAGCTCACTGATTATAAGATGGGCAAACCCAAGAAATGGGATGGCAAGGTTGAGAAGTTGGTTGTCGTAGATGGGGGTGTGTATAAACCTATTACGATGTATTCGTCTGCTCCGGAGGGGGCTTTCAGGAATCCCTGGGATGAAGAGACTGCGGTGGTAAAAGACGTGCCGATAGAGCAGCTTTATCATATGCGGGGTATGTATGGTCTGGGGGGACCGCGTCACAGGTATGATACGTCTGATTCTGATTACATGAAATTCAGGGATGAGAAACGCAAGATTTATGGTGATGATCTATTCTATAGTATTGACGATAAAGAAATGTTTGAGGCATATTTGAAGAGCAAAGAAAAGGAATTGGAAGACAAAGGATTTACCGTTCTCCCTCCTAAGGTGCGTTATGATGAAGAGCGCGGATATGGTTACAAGGCTTATATCCCTTATAGGTGGTCTCCAAAGAAGTTAGAGGAAAAGAAAGAGGAGATCATGCAGCCATTCAATACGAGTGACTTATCAGGAAAATTCAAAGTCAAGCCAGAAGAAGAAACTATTGAGGGTATAAACAAGGCTTCTAAGGTATATATAGACAATATGGCTAAAGAGATAGCTGAAGGCAAAGGTACCGTTCCTATAATAGGGATTTCTCAATATGACGTAAAGAAAGGTACTTTGGGTGAGGGTAGACATAGGATATTGGCTGCCCAAGAGGCTGGATTAGAGGATATTCCTGTTGCTGTAGAGCTTGTTGAAGGAGAACCTGTCATGTGCAGGAAGCCATATGAGATTTAATTTATAAACATATAATACCTATTATATTATAATATAAGGTGCTTTAATGCGGTTTGCGTCAGATAGTCAAAGAAGGGCTGTGTTTGCCAGAATGAATAGTTTCTCTCAGGTTAATCCTTCTGCTGCCAAAGCTGCTACTGCCGAAAGTCTTGTTTATCCTCCATTGGTGAGGAGTGAATTCGCTTTGGGGCCAGTTGAATCATATGACGTTGAGCGTGCTCCGGTTGGTGTTCAGTTTAATTTTCCAGTGAACACGAAAAGATATTATGATGGACGTATCTATGTTTATACGGGCGAGGCTTCTACGTTGATGAAGGCGTTGGAAGAGATGGCTCCATCAATGAGTATGGAGGACAGTGCCAAGGCAAAAGTCATAGCTGAAGATCTAGGGTCCGAGATAGCAAAGCGTCGTCTGGAAGGGAAAGACAGCGATGGTATGATATTTCTAAACGATAGCAAGCTTGATTTCGTGGAGAGGATTTTTGGCAAAAAAGAGGAATTCTCGATGGATCCTACCGAGGCTGAAGCCATTGCCAAAGACGTCAAATATTGGGCTGATATGGATAAGGAGACAGGTGTCGGAAATGTCAAACCTGATATAAAACATGCCAGGGCTTTAAGATTGGATTTAAAATTAAAAAAAGTATTAAAAGAACAAGAGGCTGCCAAGCCGGTAGCAAAGCAAGCTGAGGAAGATTATTATGATATTTAAAAACGACAGGCAAAGAAGAGCTGTCTTTGCACACTTACAGTGCGATGCGATGGCTAGTTTTAATAAATTTTCCACGTATCCTGGGGTGTCGCTTTCAACTTATGCTACTATGGATCAGCCAGAGTTGAAGGCTGTTTATGAGCCGAAGTCTATAGAAGAATCAGCAACAGGTGATAGCAAGTTTGCCATTGGCGCATCAGTTTCTTCTAAAGACGAAGATTATGACGACGAAAGCTATGGCAGAAAGAAATACGAAGTTTGTAGTAGATGTGAAGGAACGGGCAGAACGGATCCCGAGGCGTTTAATCAGGGGTTTACGTCTTCTGAAATGGCTGAGATGGGGGATGATTTCGAAGAAGATTATTTTGCTGGGAAATATGATGTTCCATGCAAAGAGTGTAAAGGAAAAAGGGTTACTCCGATTATAGTATCGCGGGGCGGTTATATCATACATCATAATAGCATTCCTATTCATGAAGATCCAAGTGGGGCGGTGTATTTTTACGATGATGAATATTATGTGACGAAGGGGGATGAATTCATAAAAGATTTCAAAGGCGATCGTGCTGCTGCCGTAAGATTCATAAAGCAAGAAGAGGGTATGCTCCCTAAGCCTTCTGGCGTAGGGAAGCTATTGTATAAGGGCAAAGATGAAATTTAAAAATGACAATCAGAGGCGGGCAGCGTTTGCCAATATAAATAAATTTAGTTTGTTTGACAGATTTAGATCTGATGATTATTTTGTTGATAAACGAAATGAGCTTGTTTACAAGATTAATGCCAGAAGGGAAAATTATTCAGATAAAGATATTTCAAAGATGACGGATAAACTGGGTAGGCTGAATGCCAAGATTCGTGGAAGAGAAAAAAGAGAAACATACGAAGAAGGGCACGGTCCTATAAGAAGGATTGTAGATTCTGCAGTTGATATTGTACATGAGCCAAAGCCGGTATATAGTGCTCGTGTGATCCAGGAGCCAGTATATGATGATGTTGTAGTTGAATACGAATATCCAATTGAGTATTATGTGGAATCTTCTCCAATAAAAAAATCATTTGGTGATTCATTTGCTGATGCGATTGTTGGGTTATATCCAGACTAGGTGAATTCATGAGATTTAAAAGCGACAGTCAAAGGAAAGCTATGTGGGCAAACATGAATAGATTTGCAAATAAACCAGAGGTATTTAATCTTTATGTTTATAGAGATGGAAGGCATAGAGGGGTTGAATTATCCGGTCCTGCCAATGAAGTTATGGTAAAAGCCAAAGACATAGCAGCCGATCCAGAAACAGACGAGGTTAGAGTAACCGATAATCAAGATCGTATTGTGTTTGACTGGGATAAAAGCAATGGCGTGTTATTCCCTAAGAAGGGGGTTGATTTTTCAAAATCTGCAGACAAGCCGGAAGTCATCAGAAGACCAGATGGTTCTGTAGTGGTTCAGACTGATACTATGGTTGCTGCATTCAAGCCGGAATTCTTCGAGGAATTGGCCAAGCCTATGCATGAACCGCCAGTAAAAACCAAAAGCATAGTTGAAATGCTAAGAGAAGAAGGCAAAGAGCCTGATAGCATGGACAAAGCTATTAGAAGAATGCGAAGCGGTGATACTACTTAGATTAAAAATGAAATTTACAAGCGATAAACAAAGGAGGGCTGTCATGGCTAGTATAAATAAATTCGCAGTGGCTCCTATGAATCCTATCTTCGATTATCCTGGGATCAGTGGGGTTTCTCTGTCAAATTATTTGCCGGAGACAGAAGCTGTTGAGGGATATACGGGGGCATCTATAGTGACAGAACCAAAGACAAAAGAAGTCACTGCTGTTCGTACGTCATATGGCTCTGAAATAGTGCCCAAAGGCGAGACTATAATACTTGCTGGGCAAGGTTATGGAACTGGCGGATATCCAAAAGAATCTTTGGCTAGTCTAATAAAACAAGAATCCGTGATAACGGGTATTCCTGAGGCAGACATCAAGGAATATGTGATTAGGACTACGCCTGATATTGCTGCTGGTACGGAGAGAGCTCTTCTAGGAAGGCCAGTTTATTCCATTCCAGCGCAAAAGGAATATATACCGGGGGGATATGCGGATGGTTGCACCGATGACGAGTTCGATCCTATGCAGATCCAGAAGGGAATTGAGGTAGAGAAAGAGCATGTCATCAAGTTCACAGATAAGGGGCGTGTGAAGAAGTTCAAGGATACCGATCTTGCCAAGGCCAAAGAGATAGCAAAAGATCACTTGGCTGAGATTCCGGATTATTATGATCGTCTGGAAGACATGGAAGAGGAATCCAAAAGAGATGGCGTTTATATAGACGTAGTAGAAAAGAAAGCATCAGGTTAATTGTCCTCTTTCTTTGAGGGCTCCGATCAATGCATCAACGTCTTTAGTGCATTCTAGAAGCTGTAATTTCAATTTTTGTTTTTGTTTCACCGACAGATCTGCTATGTCGTTGACTTTTTCTATTTCGTCTAATAGTATTTTATAGCTTGCTTTTGTTCTTAGCAGAATCCTTACGTATTCATTGAAATCTTTTTGGTACATATTCTATTCCTGTTATCTGATCGGTATGTTTGGTTTCTTTGAGGGTTTTTGCTATCTGTGTTATTCCTAGGGGGGTTAATATGAAGAATGCTATCGATGCGAGTCCATTCAGTATTGCGTATAAAAATGTGTCGTTTTGGAGTATATATTGCGATTCATACGCGATGGCGCATATGGTGGTGATGATCATCGCCCAGATAAATAGTCCTCCTATATAATCTTTAAGGAAATCTCCTAGTGTTTTCATGGCACAGAATTGTCGAATACTCCGTATATCAGATAGTGGTCGCTTATGTCGGGGGTGACTTCTTTCATCACGCCTGCCTTGTAAAAATTGTTCTGCGCGGGGGAGTTTATTATGATGCGGTCATAGGCACAATGAGATGCTCCGACAGTGGTGTCTTCGCCATCGGGTATTGCCCACAGCCAACTAGAGAAGTCGCTGTCTCGCGAATAATAGCTGCAGTCGGCATTTAGATCTCCTATCAGTATGGTGTCATTGCGGAATGTGGGTTGATTGAGTATGTAATCTAGGGTCATCATCTCGATTTTATCATCAGTGGGTTTTGTGTGGGCAACAACGAGATTGAATGTCCAGTTGCCGGACTTGAATGTCAGCCATAGGGGGAAACGCTCCATAGAATTGGTGGCGATCAGGTTGTTTCTTGTCAATTCGGCATCTTTGTATATTATTCCATATTGTTCTTTATATGTGCTGTTGCCGGTTCTATCAGATGCGATGCATTTGTAATCATTCAGATAGGTGCATAGTTTGTTGAATGCAGCTCCGGATTGGTCTGTTATCTCCTCAAGAACCACTATGTCATAGTCGTTTATCTTGGATGCGAGGAATTTCACTATATCGGTGTTGGAGGCTTTTGTCGGGCCGAATCTTTGTATGTTCCATGATGCTATGGTGAGGCGTTTTCCTCCGGTTGGATTTTCAAGGGGCGTTTGTAAAGTAGTCGTTGTTGTGTATATGGTCGTCTCTGGTGGAATAGTAGTGCTTGGAACGATGATTGTGGAGGTGGTTGTTGGTGCTTCTGCATATCCACGTTGTTCCAATGTGGTTTCGTATGGCATAGTAGATGTGGTGATATAGCTTTCTGGCAATGTTTCTTTGGGGGCTTCTAGGCATCCGCTATTAAGCGTGATCATCATTATAGCGGTTAGAATAAGAATGCATATGTTATTTGGCACTTTTATTTTTGATTTTTTGCAGCTTCTCATCTTGTTCAGAACCCAATAGAAAATCTAGAGTATGTATCATACCGAGGGGCGTGAATAAAAATATGGCGATTATTGCGATAAAATACGCTTCATTGTCTAAAAGGGTGGTGTTGCCTAGATAGGCGGTTAAAAACAATATTAGGGCGACTACTATAAAAATCGCCATTCCTTTGACATACGTTGATATGAATTTTTTTATGCTTTTCATTTGCCACCGTCTTCGGGGGTTTCAGTTATGACGGGAAGTTCGGTTCTTATCTTCTCAAGCTCTTCGTTCAATTTCAAGAAAGTCTTGGCGGCTTGCGATGATGTGAATTCGTATCCATCCGATGTCTTTTTTATTATTTTTGTAGTCTGAAGGTGTTTCATAAGATTGGCCTTCATATATGACTGGCTGAATCCAAGATGGTTTTCTATGTCGTCTGCCGTAACGGTTTTACCCTGATTGTGGACAAGATAATCCAGGAGGGTTATCATGTCTTTGTGGCTGAAGAACCACGAGAAGGGGGATATGTTCTTTGGCTTGGTTGGCTTTGCCATCTTTTTACCTGTATTTGTTTGGGCGCGCTCTAAAGTCTCTCAGGCATAGCCAGTCGGAATCATTCGCGGAAAACAACGTTGCGACGATCGCATCGCATTTCCTACAATTTATATTTCTCATCATTTTCTTTCACCTAGATAGTTCGAAATCGAATTCGTTTGTAGAATCATGGTTGATTCTCTCGACATCTTTCTTCTTCCCCTTAGCTGACGTCACATAAACAGATACATCTATGTCTGTTAGATTATATTCGTCTTTTAGGAAGGCTTTGACTATTTTTTCTAGATAGCTTGTTTTCATAGGGTGGGGGGGTTTCTCAAATGATTTTTTCTTTTGATAATATTTCCATTATCGCCGCAGCTGTTCTCTTTGGGTCGTGTCTGAGCAGGCGGTCGTTCATCTTAAGCACCGGTCTTGTCGTGCATTTTATTCCATGTATGTCCTTGTCTTGGGGGATTGTGATTTGTTTGTATTTGTCGATTTCGTAATGGGAGTTGTTTATCTTCATGCTATTGAATATGATGTGAGTGGGTATTATCCCGCTCCATGTGCCTATCGAGTCGATATATTCGTCGGTGTCGAAGTGTTTATCGACTAGGTTGGCTATGACTATTCGGGTTTTTATCTTTTTGCACGCTTCCCTTATCTTGTCTATGGTGAAGTGAGGCACTATTGAGGTGAATATGCTGCCGGGGGATATTATGAGAATGTCTGCTTCATTGAGCGCTTCGAGGGCGGGATTGCATTTGGTATCTGGTTCTATCCAGAGTTTGGTTATCCTGTAGTTGGCAAGAAGTCGATGTTCTATCTCTTCTTCTGAGGACACAGTCACCGCTTTGACTCTGGTCATTTCTGCGATGAGATTTGTGTCGCAGTCGGTGACGGGATATACTCGGCCTTTGCATTCAAGGAGATTTTCGATGGCTCGTATGGCGGGAATTATTCCCATATGCTTTTCGAAGGCCGTCAACAGCATGTTGCCGGTGTTATGTTCGTAGAGTTTTGGGAATTTTCTGTCGAAGCGACGCAGGAGATATTCTGATATTTTTCTGTTCTCTGGGGGGGTCAATGCCATTATGTTCTTGAGAATGTCGCCGGGAGGCATGACGCCATAAAGATCGCGGAGCTTTCCAGAGCTTCCTCCGCTGTCCCAGGTTCCAACTATGGCGTTGAGTTCTATGTCAAGGTCATGAAAAAGCTTTAATAAACCGACTAGAACTGGAGGCTGACCGCTACCTCCACCGATCGTGCAGATCTTCACCGACATTTTATACGTATATATATTAGGTAAATATAGTATAAATACTTATCGGTTGGTCATTTCACGCGTTGTAAAAGCATTATTTGGGCGTTTTCGCTTTTATAGGCGATTTTAAACTCATTTTTAAGCGTCATATTGTCGATGAGGGATTTGTCATATCCGCTGAGAAGGGAATATTTCACTATGATGTACTGAATGGTTCTGTTGTCGGCGGGTTTGTCGTCTCCGGGGTTTCCCCAATAGAGGGATTTCCATGGGTTTGTGTATTGATAGATGTAAGGGCGATTTGTCAGGCGTGTGACAAGAAACACGTCGGAGCTTACATTAGCGTAGGGGGGTATCAATTTGGCTGCCGTTTCAAAATCGATGCGTTCTTGGTCGGTATTGTACCATTCGATATTATCCTGAATATTGTGTGGATAGTTGTATATGGGGACTTTGCTCAATGAGGAGTTGTATAAGAGGGCGTTATACAATATGAATGATGCTAAGATCACTATTATGGGATATGCGATGGCATTCTTTATCTTTAGGGTTTTTTGGAGGGATATAATCCTGTTGAATAGATACATGACAGACACGAGAAGAATGGGGGTTATGTAAACGCTATAATGGAATGTTATGTTGCGGGCATATGGCCAGGGCGTCAGTATGTTGAATATGAATGATGGGGCGCAGAGGATGAATATGTCTGGAGACAGGATGGGTGTGTATCCGAATGGTCCGAGTATGCTATCTATATATTTTGAAGTTTCTGGTGCGGTGAGCTGGGTCTTATAGAAATCCCAGTTGAATAGATTGGCAAGAAGGGAACCAAATACCCTTCCATCCGAGAATCCGCGCTGATTGTTGCTTAGGGCGGATATCACTCGTACGCTTATCAGGAAATACGCTGCCAGAAACACAAGGAATAATACGGTGATTGTAATGATCTTTTTGTTGGTTTTATATGATTTTATGTTTTTTACAAGGAAGAGGGCTGTTATCATGAACGATATGGAGGGGGCGTCTTCTTTGACACTGGCTATCAGGAATAGAGATGCAAAGAACCAGATGGGGTTTTCTTTGAGTATGAAGTAGAACGCGGCAAGGATGAGCGGGGGGGCAAGCTCTTCTGGATAGAAATGATCGATGGAGGCGTTTCCGTATTCGGGATTTATTGCAAGAAGGAGGGCGAAGAAAACTGCTAGGGGAATATTGTTTAATATCTTTTTGGCCAAAAGATATGCGATATATATTCCGATGGATCTGAATGCAATATTGATGAATAGAAGGCATGCGGGGGTTTGCCACAGGAGATAGAATGGTATCAGGAATATGAATACCAAATGCATGTGATCTCCGAAGGTATTCATTCCCATTATGGTGTTGAACGGGTAGCGGAAATGGCTCAAAAGCCACATGCTTTGATTGTTCTTGCCAAGGTCAAATCCGCTATAACCTCCGTTGAGGAACGTGAAATACGCTACGGCGAAGAATTCTGCGAAGAAGATCACAGCCAAAAGTATGACTATGATATCAGGTATGTGTTTTATTTTCACGATAGTTCAGGCGTCTTGGCGGCATTTCTCGCAATACCAAACGTCGTAGGTCATCCCATCGCCATCAGATCTTCTCTTCAGTCTTACATACTTGTCGCTCTTGCATTTGTAGCATTTCGGTATGTTGTTTCGGCTCATCTTGAAGTGAAGGGGTTGATATCAGTTCTTTGTTGCAAAGTTCACAATACCATACCAGAAAGCCGCTTTCTGGAAAATGAATCAATGTCATATTCTTGCTCATATGGCATGATTTGCATATTGGCACTTCTAATGATATTCTGATTTCTGACATTGTTATTTCCGACACGCTGGGTCGAACAGCGTCCTTAAGGTTATGAGCCTCATGTGCTGGGCCGTTACACCATGTCGGATTTGCGTAAGCCCTCGGTGGGAGTTGAACCCACAATCTTTAGATTACAAGTCTAACGCCTTGCCGGATTGGGCCATGAGGGCAGAAGTCTATTTCTTACCCGTTGTCGTGGTTTGTTTGATAGCTTCTCCGGGCTGTATGATAGTGGGGAATTTAACGAGTTTTGATTTTACTTTTCCAGTTTCTACATCGATGGTCATCTTATGATAGGTGTGGATTTCTCTGTTCCACATGCGGGCTGCTATGGGTTCATGCTTGTATTTTCTCATTAGGGTGCGATATTCTTTGGGATAGAGTGTCTTCCATTTGTTGAGTTTTCTTTCTGAGGTTTTGGTCTTCACTATATCATATATATTTCCAACAAGAAGCCCGTCTTTTATCTTTATCTTTCCATAGAATGAGCGTCCGAATCCGCTCGGGCTGCCCTGGCGTGCTATATCTTCTCTGTCGGCGTCGAATTGGCATCTTATGGAATGGCAGCTGGCTATGACGTCTACATGGTCGATATTTTTGAATTCATCGGGAACGGATGCAAACGCTCTTGAGCGTTCATCCTGATTTTTCCACATTTCTGAAGATTTGTCGTTTGGGGTGCATCTGAAGACCGGCATCTTGGTCCTGTCGATGATGTCTTTCTTTCCTCTGTATGGCTTATAGTGGTATAGCATATTGTTGAGGCTTTTTGTCTGTGCGTCAAACATGCTGTGTTCTCCGCAATATGGGCATTCTTGATAGGTATCTATTGTGTCGTACATTGACATTTGTTCACCTTTAATTTTAGAAGCGCGGCAAGAAGCATCCGTGTACCTGAAACATATACACGGGTTGGCCACAATGCGGGCATATTGAGGGTTTTTCTATTTCATTCATCGTGTATATATTAGGTAATACGTATATAAATACTCACTCCCTAATATATTATGCATGGATTTGAGCTTGTTGCTCGGAATAGCCGGTGGAGCTGCTTTTATAATAGGGGCATTAATGCTTGTAGCGGGCGTATTAAGCATAATTATGGTCGTTTTGGGTTTGGCTGCGATTGTGGTGTTTATGAGCACTAAAAGGATACTATTGCCGAGAGTCACCCTGTTCATACTCAATCTGCTTGAGGGTCCGATAAGCTATATAGTGAGCCTGTTCATGAATGACGATGTGGTGAGCAGGATGATTGTCGATATAAGGAATGATCTGTTTGGGGGGCAATTCAAAGAGATACCATATAATGAGAGATTTCTGTTCCTCCCTCACTGTCTGAGGCATAATGATTGTCCTGCAAGATCTTCGCATGATGGCATCAAATGCGTGGAATGCGGTAGATGTTCTATTGGGGGGATAAAGAAGGAAGCTGAAAAGCTGGGGTATAGGGTGTTTATCGTTCCGGGGGGATCTTTGCTTAAGGCGATCGTAAAAAAATACAGACCGAAGGCGGTGTTTGGGGTGGGGTGCGTGATGGAAGTCAAGGAGGGCGCAGAAAAGATGGCTTCATATGGTCTTCCTGTGCAAGGGCTGTTGCTTGATAAGGATGGTTGTATGGATACTGTCGTGAATGTCAAAGAGCTGTTAAGGAGGTTAAGATGACAGAGGGATTTGTAGAAGAAACCAAGATAAAGTACGATGATTATTACAAGATAGCCGAAAAGACCAAATGTTTCAATGAGGAAGAATTGGATGCCCTGGACGGTGCGTTGGATTCATGGTATTGGGGGGAAGACGACGAATATCGTCTGGTTGAGGTCAGGGAAGACAGCAAGATCATCGGGTTTACTGTGTTTGGGAGGGCTCCTCTTTCAAAGCTCTGCTGGGATATATATTGGGTCGTTGTCAGGGTGAATAAACAAAAGAATGGATATGGGAAGCAGCTATTGAAGATGGTAGAGGAGAATATATTGGGCGAAAACAAATATGCGGTATTAAGGATAGAGACTTCAAGCAGGGATATTTATGCTCCAGCGAGGAAGCTCTATGAATCGTGCGGTTTCAAACAAGAATGTGTAATTGGGGATTATTTTGATATAGGGGATAGTCTAATGGTCTTTTTCAAACATGTTGGAAAGATTAATTAGTGATTATGCTCAACTGTCCACAGGCTGCTCCAGCTTCTATTTCAGCTTTGGTGGCTATTGCGATTGCATAATCGTATCCTGCATCTTCAAGGGCAATTTTTATCTGCTCTAGATTTTGTGTTTTCATCTGATCACCTCCGGGGGGTTTTATAATAAATTAACTTGATCTATAACACCTTTTCCGAGTTTATTGGCGATAGAATATTCATTCTCGTTTATGGGGCTGAGCTTTATGAAGAAATGTTTGGGATCAAACCATTGTTGGAGTTTTTCTATGTTAAAATCATTCCAATCTACGAGCGTCATGTTGAGGGTGGTTTTGAGGCGGCTTTCGGTTCTTATCTTTCCAAGGTCTTCAATGCTCATCTTGTTCTCAAAGGGGATCAGTTCGTTGCGGTGGGTTTCATCGAGGCTGTGAAGTGATATTTGGAGCGTTATGTTGTCTTTTATCCAGCTAAAGTCGCTTCCCTTTATTCCTATGGTGGATATATAGTGGTGAACGCCAGGGAATTCTTCATTTAATATTGAGATGGCTGATTTTACCGCTTCTATATTCAGGAAGGGTTCACCCATACGGGTGTAGTTTATCTTGAATTCTTTGCATTCGAAGGGATTTATGTCTTTGTGGAGATTGACTATAGTTCTTACTTGGTCTGCTATTTCTTCAGATGTGAGTGATACGCATCCTTTCATCTGACCTGTGGCGCAGAATTTGCATCCAACCGGGCATCCGGACATGACGGAAACTCCTATCATCCAGCGGTCTTTTCTGCTTCCAAGGTCTGTAGATTGGAGGGCGTTTTGCTTTCTTCCTATGGCATCTTTTGTGTAGTAGGGCAGGAATGTGTCTGTGGTTTCTATCAAATGCTGCTCCTGCATTCCATAGGGGGAACCAATGAGGATTTCAAACGCATATACAGAACCGTTTGCAAAGTGCTTTGACTTTATTTGTTTTAGAGTCATTTTGTTGGGTAATGATTTCCGCGAGCGCTTTGTTGCCATCAGGCAATAAAGAGCTCATTGGACTTGCCGGGATTTGAACACGGAGCTTCTCCGACGCCAACGGAGTAGTCTACCAGATTGACTTACAAGCCCATGGGTGCGATCTCTAGTTCACGTTTTTTCATCAGTTTGTGGCGGCGTATCTTCATCTTCTTTCTGAGGGCCATCTCTATTTTATAGAGTTTGGGTTTGTTGCTGCATCTGCATGAACCGTATAGTCTTGGATCATCATAGCAGTGATTTATATTTATGATGCGATTGAGTTGTTTTTTGTCTCCATCCGATATAGAGTGGCATCCGTTTCTCTTGAGGGGCTTCTTAAGGGGCTGTCCGTAGCGGTCTTTTGGATTTGCCATAGTATATATTAGGTAATTGTGGTTTAAATGACTTGAATTGCACCCGGTGCGATTTGAACGCACGATCTTCGGATCATCGGTCCGACGCGTTAACCAACTTTGCTACGGGTGCTTTTCGTTCTTTTAAGTATGTTGCAATGAAAAATATAATGAGGCAGAAAAACAGATATGCGAAGACTGTGAACGCCTCTATGTTATGGGATGCCAGCCATTGGGCTATCATCTGATTGATGCTGGGAGGTTCTATAAGTTCGTGGTATCCGCTCATTTCAGTTCACCGTTTGAGATATGGTTTATTCCGTGATAGATCTTTTTCTCTATGCGCATTTTGTATTTGATTTTGCATCTTAGATAATAATCCGGATAGAACACTTGGATTATGGTTTCCTTGTCTGCGTTGAAGAGCTTTTGCAGTTCTTCTTCGGTGGCGTTTGGGTGCTCTTCTATGTATTTTTCTATCTTGTCTACTTTGGAGAGCATGCTGTGGACGTAATCGTGGCATTCCCGGCATATGTAAAAGTAATTGTCTAAGAGGCCTTTACCGCCGTTGTGCCTTGGGATGACGTGGTGCTTTGTGAGGGGTTTTTGCTCATTGCATGTGGGGCAGTATCCGGGTTTTATTCCTTTGAATTTGTTGTAATACCAGTAGACTCCTTCGAATTCTGCGAGACAGAATGCCTCGTCAAGGTCTATGTCTGGGTTTTCTGCTATGTATTTGAACAGTTCCAAAAGTTGTTCCATTGGGTTTCCTCTATTTAGCCGACGGAGGGAATTGAACCCTCAACCTCCTGCTTACTAGGCAGGCACTCTGCCAGGTTGAGCTACATCGGCATTTTGGCAAACCGAACAGACAAAATGTACATCATTTTAGCGAACGGGTATGGAGCGATTCGAACGCTCAAGGGCCGCTTCGAAGGCAGCTGTTTTTTCCACTAGACTACATACCCATGATTTATATTCTTATATTACCATATATATAATATGAACTGCATGTTCTGCGGGGAGGCCAATGGTTTCCCGGCTTGCGGAAAATGCATGAACATCGAATTTGAGGGTGTTCTATTGGCTTTTGGGCTGCGTTAGGAGCCTGTTTTTAGGCTTTCCAAAAGTTATGTTTATCCTTAACGTGTGCGTTAAACTTTTTCTCGGGCATGCCGTGATTTGAACACGGGAATCAAGGTCCGCAACCTCGTATGTTATCCAAGCTATATCACATGCCCATATATTTTAGTGCAGGTTTTACTCACATAAGTGAGTAAAAGGTGCTTGGAAGCGGTGGGAGTCGAACCCACTCAAGCAAGGTCTAGTGTGGTCATGTGCTTGTTTTCAAGCCGCGTGCCGTGTAGCGGTTACGCCCCCATGGGCCCAGTGCGATTTGAACGCACAATTACCAGATTATGAGTCTGGAGCCTTGACCAGTTTGGCCATGGGCCCATTTTGCTCCCTGCAGGATTCGAACCTGCACAGCTTCTGGGCACGGCTTCTAAGGCCGTTGAATTTTCCAAATCTTCCAAGGGAGCTATTCGAATTTCCAAGTGTCTGAACATTTGGAGCGGTTTATGATCGCCACGGAGAATTTTTGTCTGCTGGCGGCTTTTTTATTCTCTGGGAGATTGAGCTGCTTGTATTGATCAAGCATCTGTCTCTCTAGGTCATCCGCTAGCTTTCTCAATTCGTGGGCGGATACCGACATCGCCTGTCTTTGTAAGGGGGGTTTTTTGAATGTGGTTTTTCCGTTTTTGTCTTTGTATGTGACTTTAGTTCTTTTCATTTTTATACTATTCTTTTTTCAAATGAATTGCATAGTTGTTTATCTTTGTAATCCAAAAGTTTTATGGATTTTCTAGTACATTTTGGGTATTCTGTGTTGTCATTAAATTTGCAGTTTTCAGTTTCGCAGCATAACATATTTTTTATTTTTACTGTTTTCATATTTTATCACCTATTTAAGTTGCCAGCAAGGAGAATCGAACTCCTACAGGAACTAATCCCAGGCTTCTCAGGCCTGCGTCTTTTCCATTCGACAATGCTGGCGTGATCGTGGGCCGTCCGGGGTTTAAACCCGGCTTCTCCATAGGGTGGTGTATCCCAGTTATCGATCGATTCTGTTCGTATCCGCCTATGTTGCATCAATGCTAAATGCTTACGGTCCGTTTGGGATTTATTTATATGGGCGAGCCGGGATTCGAACCCGGGAAGCTCTTTGCACCAGTTCTTAAGACTGGCCTCTTCGTCCGCTTGAGTACTCGCCCTTGTTAAAGAGCAAGCATAAGTCGCGTTTCATTTTTATGGTTTTCCGAGGTTTTTGTTCGCTAAAAACAAACATAAAAGCTCATGGGCGTGGGAGGAATCGGACATCCTACTCAAGCTTGTAAAGCTCGCATTTTGCCATTAGACTACACGCCCGTTTTTATTTGTGTCATTCCGTATATGACTTTATCATTGCCATATTTTTTGAAGAGTGATTTTAGATTGTCGTTTGTTTCTAATAATTTTCCTATTCTTGCGGTTTTTCTGTTGAATTTCCATACGGCATAAACATTCTTGTATCCTTCTGGTATTACTTGAAGGAAATTTGTCATATTCATATTGGACACAACGGGACTCGAACCCGTAGCTTTCCGTTTGCAAAACGGATAGTCTACCATTGGACTTATGTGCCCATTTAATGCGCGTACCAGGAGTCGGACCTGGGAATTAACCACGTCAAAGTTATATGATGCCGTTTCATCATACGCGCTTGTATCGGGATAGTTATCATTTTATGAAATGATATACTGTCGAGATTTACACTTTTGTAAATCTAGACATTTTCATCAGTTCCCATAGGCCGTTCTCATCTGTATAGCCGGTGCTATCAACTCGCACTATCTTACAGCTGAGTCAAACTGGGAGTTCTTTGATGAAGAGGTCTTTGGTCATGCCCGGACCTCCTATGATTATGTCTTGATTTTTGTATAAGTCTCTTAGGGTTTGTACGTTTCGGCGAAGCCATGCTTTGAGGGCTTCGGCACGTCCTCTTTCGAAGCGTCTCTGGCTTTGACCTCCTGCATCGTGCTTGCCCATTATATATGACGAGTGATTATAAAGGACGTTTATATTATCTCCGTCAGTTGTACCCATTGTGGCTTCATTAGCATCTATTACGACAAGGAAATAGGGGTCGAATTCCTCTATATGGGGGTTCTTGTATTCGCGGCCACAGAAGTAAAATTGCTTCTTGCCGTCGTAGGGGGCGCTTTGCAACTCTTCTCCATCCGAAAAGAATGAAATACCACTGGTATTTTCAGAGACATTGTTGAGTATCTTGGAGAGGGCACGCTGAACCGATGTGCGAGTTTCCTTGCTCTTGATGTTTCTGCATTGCACAAGCTCGGATTGGAGGAACTGTCTTATTCCTTTCTTTCCTTGGGGGATGCATAGGCTGATTTTCATTTAGGGGGATTTTTTTAAAGTTTTATTTTCTAGTGGTTTCCAAATGCCAGATTTTACATAATATTCATCCATGCATAAATCGGAACAACATCCGTCCCATAGGTCGTTGTTGTGTTCCGTATTACAATTATGGCATTTCATTTTCTCATTAGCTCAGGGTGCTTCTTTGGGTCGAATCTAATTTTTCCTTCCTTGTTGAAATCCCAGCTGCGGCTGTGATGCCCATTGAATTCCCTTTCTGGGAGGGAGTCGAATTCCAGATTTTTTATCTCTTGTTTTGATTTGTGTCTGAATGACCTGTTATATTGGCGCTTGTCTTTCTTGTCCGAGTTTCCGCCTATTGCTATATAGGGGTTTTTTCTATAACTATGCGACATTTTTACGGGCCTGACGCGATTTGAACGCGCCACCTTGGGATTAAAAGTCCCCTGCTCTAGCCAGACTGAGCTACAGGCCCATCGTCCCAGGCGGGAATTTGACTTCCCAAAGACTTCGACTCCCTATTATTCGCTTTTGCGGTTCTCCGTCCTATGCGAACCTGGGGTTGTGTAAATGATTGCCAGTACTGGGAATTGAACCCAGACCATTCTGCTTTACTAAAGCCACACATTCATGTTTCCGTCGAAACATGAAAGCTTCACACCATAGGTGTGCAGATCCCTTCAGCTGAATTGTGGATCAACCTATTGCTTATCAGCGTACAGGCTCATAGGCGGGGCTTCTTCAGAGCAGCGCCCTCCCTTTGGGCGATACTGGCGTTTTTGATTGTCATAGCTTCGCTATGCAAATTTCACATCATCAATGTGAAATGCGACCACCGGGAATTGAATCCGAAGTTCCAGCTTGGCGAGCCGGTATGTTACCGTTACATCATGGTCGCTTGAGCGGACCCGGCGCGATTCGAACGCGCATCATCCAGCTTGCTTCGAGTTTCCCGAGGATTTTTGCCAAAGGCAAAAAGGCTCTTAGAAGGCTGGTGCCTCAGTCCAAGTTAGGCTACAGGCCCATTTGGGTTTTTATCTATAATTTTATTGCCGATAATTTTATTGGCGGGTGATTCATGTCAAAGAGAAAAGTTCCATAATATCGTGATTTTTTTCAAGGGTCTTTTCTGGTGTTTCGT